>Ga0209864_1000019_pt1 | contig 40465 bp, 45 predicted proteins | sample GWRWT4_25Nov14_FD_187184 | JGI IMG/M metagenome (GOLD analysis project Ga0209864, IMG submission 187184) | Sand microcosm microbial communities from a hyporheic zone in Columbia River, Washington, USA - GW-RW T4_25-Nov-14 (SPAdes) (version 2) | ecosystem: Engineered > Artificial ecosystem > Sand...
GGTTGCGGATGTCGAATTCGACACGTATCGGCGTGTGCCTCGTCGTCATCGTGGCCGCTTTGATGTTTGCAGTGTGGCCGCGGGCGGTCGACCCAGGTGGATCCGACGCAGCAGAGCAGCAGAGCGCGCCAGATCCTTCTGCGCAACCGACGGTAAGCGCAGGTGATCTCGTCGGTGCCCGGGCGGCTGCCCGGCTGCCGCCGTGTCCCGCTGCGCGGCCGGCGGTATCGACCGCATCTCGGCTTACTAATGACGTGCTGGACTGTTTGGGCGGCGGGCCTGCGGTAGACGTTGCACAGGCAAGTGGTGGTCGACCGATAATCGTCAACTACTGGGCGTTCTGGTGTGCGCCGTGCCGCCACGAGTTGCCGGTGCTGGCTGATTTCGCCGTGCGGGCAGGTCAGCGGGTTCAGCTACTGGCCATGCAGGGCGTGGACGGGGCCCAGAGACCGGATCTGTCGTTGAATCTCCTCGGCGATATCGGTGTTCGATTGCCGACCTTTGTAGACACGCAGGGGCGCTTCGCGGCCGCGGCGGGTCTTCCCCGGGTGTACCCGACGACGGTGCTCATCCGCCCGGACGGAACCGTCGCGGCCGTGATGCCGAAGGTGTTTCGCTCGACCGATGAGATCGCGCAGGCAGTCGAGCAGTATCTGGACGTGACTGTGTGAGCACGCTGCTCTCGCGCGCGCACGAGGACGGGCCCGAGGGGCGGGGTTCGCGCAACGGTTGGGCGATGGCCACACGTGTGGTGGCGGTGTCGTCGGCACGCGTCGGTGCCGCGGTCGCGTCGGGTTATCTGTTGTACCTGAGCTTTCCGCCCCGAGGGTGGTGGTTCCTCGCTCCGATCGGTATCGCAGTTCTGATAGTGACTTTGCGTGGGCGATCTATTCGCAAAGCTGTAGGTTTCGGCTACGTCGCCGGGCTGGGGTTTTTCGTTCCGCTTTTGCCGTGGGTGGGTGTGTATGTGGGTGCACTGCCCTGGCTGGCGTTGTCGGCGGCTCAAGCAGTCGCGTTCGCGGTGTTCGCAGCTTTTGTTCCCACGATGGTGGGCTTGCGGTGGGCGCCGGTATGGATTGCGTGTACCTGGACCGCGGTGGAGGCCGTTCGCGCCCGTGTACCGTTCGGCGGGTTTCCCTGGGGGCGGTTGGCCTTCGGACAGGCAGATGGCCCGCTGCTGCCGCTCGCGTCATGGGTTGGCGCGCCTGGTCTGTCGTTCGTGGTCGTGGCCGTGGGCGCAGCGCTCGCGGGTGCGGTGGTCTCAGCCGCAGCGTTGCGATGGCGGGCCTTCGCGGTCTTGGCGGCCATGGCAATCGCGTCGGCCGCGGTAATGGTTCCAGCCGCTGCGCACGACAAGCCAGGAATCACGGTTGCGGTGGTACAAGGAAACGTGCCGCGACTGGGCCTGGACTTCAACGCGCAGCGCCGCGCGGTACTCGACAATCATGTGCGTGCAACCGTTGAGCTCGCCGCCAAGGTTGCCGCAGGGGAGTTGAGCCGGCCCGCCTTCGTTGTCTGGCCGGAAAATTCCTCCGACGTCGATCCGTACCGTAACGCTGATGCGGCTGCGCAGATCACGACCGCGGCCCGTGCAGTCGGGGTGCCCATCCTCGTCGGGGCAGTCGTGAGCAACGGTGATGGCACAACTCGCAACTCAGTGATTGTGTGGGATCCACGTACAGGTCCCGGTCAGACCTCAGACAAACGTCAACTGGTGCCCTTCGGCGAATATTTGCCGCTGCGCGGGTTGATGACGAAGCTGTCACCGTATGCCGCCCAGGCGGGGCGTTTCGTTGCCGGCACCGGTTCCGGAGTCGTCACCATCGGCGGCGTTCCCATCGCGGTCACGACCTGTTACGAAGTGGCCTTCGACCGGCTAGTGCGCCAATCGGTGCGCGCCGGAGCGAAAATCATCACGGTACCGACCAACAACGCCACCTTCGGTCGAACCAATATGACCTACCAGCAGCTGGCGATGTCACGGGTTCGAGCGGTCGAACACGACCGTGCGGTGTTGGTGGCGGCGACCAGCGGTGTAAGCGCAGTCATCACCGCAGATGGCCGGGTCGAGCAGCGCACCCGCTTGTTTACCGCCGACGTTCTGGTCACCCGGGTAGAGCCACGTTCAGACCTCACTGTCGCCACCAGACTCGGTGCCGGGCCGGAGTGGGGGACGGTCGCGGCGATCGCCATCTTTCTGCTCGGCGCTACTCGTCGACGCCTGACAGTCCGCCGAGGTGGTGCTTCGTAGCCGCAGCGGCTACAACAGCCCACGCATGCTGAAGGCTGCTGACAGCCACGACTCATGCACGCAACTGCGTTCGACTTATCCCATTCAATTTCGGTAGGCGATGGCCTCGCCGAGGACGCGTATACCGATGCGCTTGCCGGGGGTGAGTAGAGTGGCGCCGCCGAGACGCCGGACGGTGACCATTTGGGGGGCGGCATTGTTTGTGGTGTCGACTTGTATAGCAAGGAGCATTTCCGATCCCAGATATTCGATGTCAGCTACCGTTCCGGTTATACCGATGCTGTTCGTTGTTACGTCGATCTGTTCTGGACGCAACATGATTTGGCATTTGCCTTGAATGTTGTTGAGTGCTACTGGAATGTCGCCGAGGGCGCAGCGTGCTCGATTTCCATCGATGTGCGCGGGAAGAATAACGGCGTCACCGATGAATTGGGCGGTGGCGATGCTGATGGGGGTGGCATAGATTTCGCGCGGGGTGCCGATTTGGGCGAGGCGTCCATCGCTCATTACCGCCACCTGATCGGCAAAGGACAGTGCTTCGGGCTGGTCATGGGTGACGAGGATGGTGGTGATTCTTGCTTGCGCCAGGACGTCTGCGACGATTCTGCGGGTGGTGGCGCGTAGCCCTGCGTCGAGGGCGGAGAACGGCTCGTCGAGGAGCATTAGTTCAGGTTCTCGGGCCAGTGCTCGAGCGAGTGCGACTCGCTGCTGCTGCCCTCCGGATAGTTGGTCGGGGCGGCGGGAGGCAAATGAGGGATCTAGCGACACCATTTCGAGTAGTCGTGAGATTGTCGAGTTTTTCCGGGACCGTCGGGGGAGGCCGAAGCCGATGTTCGCGCCGACGGTGGCGTGGGGGAACAGCGCACCGTCTTGGGCGACGTAGCCGACTGACCGTCGATGTGGAGGCATCCAGCCGTCGCCCGCGACTACCCGTCCGGTTAGGGAGATGGTGCCGTTATCTGGTTTTTCGAACCCGGCGATCAGGCGGAGCAGGGTGGTTTTGCCGCACCCGGAGGGGCCGACGATTGCGGTGGTGGATCCAGGTTCAACGCCGAACGCGATGTGCCGCAGGACCGGCGCGCCGTCGTATGACTTGTCGAGTCTTTGCACTTCGAGTGCGTATGTCACAGGCCAGCAGCTTTCTTTGACTGGTTGAAGAGCACGTAGGTCATGGGGAGCGACAGAACAATCATTATCAGGGCGTATGGGGCGGCTCCGGCGTAGTCGATCTCGCTGCTGAGCGACCAAAATTGCATGGACAAGGTGCGGGTACCGGTAGGTGCTAGGAGGAGTGTGGCGGTCAGCTCGGTGACGATGCCAAGGAACACCAGTGCGCCGGCTGCAGCGGTAGCTGGGGCGGCCAGCCGCAGCGTTACCCGGACTATGGCGGTGAGCGGAGCGACCCCTAACGACTGCGCTGCCTCCTCGAGCCCGACCGGGGCTTGGGCGAGACCAGCTCGTAGGTTTACCAGGGCGCGCGGCACAAAAAGTAGTGCGTACGCCGCGATCACGACAGGGACGCTTTGATAGAGCGGGTGTAGGTAGCGGATGGAGACGGTCACGAGGGCGAGAGCGACGACGATGCCGGGCAATGAGCTGGAAATGTAGGTACTGCTCTCCAGCCCGCGGCTAAAACGTCCCGGGTGGCGAACCGAGATCCAGGCAATCGGGAAGGCCAACACACATGTCACCGCGGCGCCGGCAAGACCGAATCCGAGGGTTTGTGTCAGCGTGGACCCCACAACATCCCAGTTCCAGACCGCCCAACCCCCGATGGCAAGCCAGCGAAAGACGCTGACAATGGGGACACCGAGCGAAGCAACGATCACCAGAGCAAGAAACAGCAGCGAGATAGGGGTGTACCGCCAGCCGAGTTGAGCGGGCACAGCTCGGCGCGCCACCCCCGGCCCGATCCGGGCGTAGCGAGCGCTACCTCGAACGACCGATTCGATCACCAGCAGGGTTAGACACAGCAGCACCAAGACGCCGGCGAGCATCGTTGCGGCCGTTCCGTTGAACGTTGATTGGTATTGCTCGAAAATCGCCGTGGTGAACGTGTCAAACCGGATGAATACGAACGCGCCGTATTCGGCGAGTAGGTGCAGCGAGACCAACAGTGCGCCGCCTGCGAGGGCCACGCGCAGCTGCGGCAAGACGATGCGAAAGAACACCGCCCACGGGGTGGCGCCGAGCGCCCGCGCAGATTCCTCGACGGCCGGATCGAGGCGACGCAGCGTTGCGGCAGCCGGGATGTAAACAAGAGGAAAATATGAGAGGGACGCGATGAGCACGCCCCCGGACAGTCCGCCCAGCGACGGAACTGCGGTCACCCAGGAGTAGCTGTTGACGAACGCAGGAACGGCCAAGGGGGCAGCCAGAAGCACGGCCCACACCGTGGCCCCCGGCACCTGGGTGCGTTCAACCAACCAGGCGGCCGTGACTCCGACCGCAACGCAAATCGGAACAGTAACCACGACCAGCAAAACCGTGTTCGTGAGGAGTTCTGCTACTCGGGGCCGAAACAGCAGGGCTGCAGCCGTAGACCAACCTGTGTCGATGGTTGCCGCGATCACATATCCAAGCGGAAGGACCGCCGCGGCCACCACCATCACTGCAAGGGCCGCGAGAACAACTGGCAGGTGTGGCCGGGCGGTCACGCGGCGCGACGGGTTCGCGTCCAAGGACCGTCTCCGGCGGGGCGAAGTAATCTTCAGAGCAACCCGGCTGTGGTCATCAGTTCAGTGACCTGGGGGCTGTTAAGTTTCGCCGGGTCGACCGCAGGGGCCTGCAAATCGGGCAGAGGCACCAATTTGGGGTTGGCGGTCACGCCGCTGCCGACCGGGTACTCGAACGATGTGCCGGTCTGAAGAACTTTTTGTCCGTTTTGGCCGGTGATAAATTTTAGAAATTGCTGTGCCGCAGCCTGTTTGCGGCTTGATTTCAGAACACCGCCACCGGAAACGCTGACGAATGCGCCCGGATCTCCGTTCTTGAAATAGTGCAGTGACACATTGTCGCTGTTCTCACCGGTCTTGGCCTGATCACCGAACCAGTAATAGTGGTAGATCACCCCTGCGGGGATCTGACCGGCGTTGATTGCTTTGAGTACCGCACCGTTACCCTGGTAAGTGCGGGCGTTGTCTTTCATTCCGGCGAGCCACTGCCGGGTGACGTCGGCTCCCTTAAGTTCAAGGACGGCGCTGACGATGGCCTGGAAGTCCGCGCCGGACGGGGAAGCGGCCCAACGATTTTTCCACGCCGGGGCTTGTAGGTCGAGCAGAGACTGCGGTAGCTGAGCTTCGGTCAACTTCTTCTTGTTGTACGCGAAAACGGTGGAACGGGCCCCTATCCCGGTCCAGTTTCCGCTCGACGGCCGGTATTGGCTGGGGACCTGTTCGAGGACATCTTGATTCACGTGCGCGAACAACCCGGCTCTTTCTACCAGCGTCATAGCTGGAGAATTCTCGGTGAGAAACACATCGGCCGGCGACTTGTTGCCCTCTGCGACAATCTGATTGCCAAGTTCGGTGTCGCTGCCGTTGCGCATCTCGACCTTGATGCCCGTTTGGGCGGTGAAGGCATTTACCCACTCCTGGGTGAGCGATTCATGCTGGGCGTTGTAAACGGTAATCGTCTGCGCCCCCCCGGAATCGTCCGAACTGGACGTCGAACATCCCGACACCGTCAACACTGCGGCGGCGACAACGGCCACCCCCGACAACAGTCCCATCCGCATCCTTTGACCGCCCGTCCATGTGTCGGAGCGGGGACCACCCCCACCCAGGTACCAATACTGCCATTGACAGGGTTGCCAAACCTAACCACAACCAGCAAGTCCCTATGAGGCAGCTGCACGTCAACGACCTGATACACGTCAAGAGAGCGCGCCTCACCGCCGCACAACCTTCGTCAATAACAACCTCATTTGACGCTATCATCGTGAGATGACGATGGTTGCGGGGCGATCAGATCGAGATACTCCCTCGGTCCCGTTGGCACCTGCGGCGTCGCTGTTTCATAGCCTGGCGGAACCGACCCGGTTGGCAATCGTGCAGCAACTGACCGCGGGCGAGGCCCGGGTGGTTGATCTGACGCGGCGGCTGAATGTGGCCCAGTCGACGGTGTCGGCGCACCTGGCGTGTCTGCGGGATTGTGGCTTGGTGCGGGGCCGGCCCGAGGGCAGGCAGATGTTCTACTCACTAGCCCGGCCGGAACTGCTGGATCTGCTGGCCGCGGCTGAGAACCTGCTCGCTGCAACGGGTAACGCCGTGGCGCTGTGCCCAAACTACGGCAGCGGCAACGCCACCGACGCGGTAAAAGCATGAGCGATGCCTGCGGTTGCGGCCCCGGCAAACCCCGCTCCGAGGCCAAGAACGAGCGCGACCCCGAAAAATTACGGCAGATCACCAAACTCCGGGCCACAGCCACAGACGGTCCGTGCCCGACCTCTGGCCGAGCGGTCGGGACCGCTCGCGACGGCAAAAGAGGCGCAAGCCCCCGTGTGGGCAATACTTCGACCTCTGTGTCTGCCTGGGCGAGGTGGTCGCGGCTGATGCTGACGGCAGTCGCCGTCGCCGGGACGGTCGTCGCGCTCCTAGTCGAACCCATAGCGCGGCGAGAACTGTCCGGCGGACGCACCATCGAGCTCGGACTTATCAACTTCAAGCTGACCTATAACAGGGGTGTCGCGTTCAGTATCGGCGACGGGTTGCCGACCTGGACCATCACCGCAGCCACCGCAGCAATCGCGGTGGGTGTGTGTATCTACGCGTGGCGCGCCGCCCCCTCTAGTTCGCGGACAGCGGTTGTGGGTTTAGCTGCGATTGCCGCCGGGGCGGCCACAAACGTGCTTGATCGTGCTGCGGACGGCAAGGTCACCGACTATTTCCATACCGGGTGGTGGCCCACCTTCAACCTCGCCGACACCTACCTCACCTTCGGGTTTGTTCTTCTCGCCGCCGCGATGTTGTGTGACATTTTTCGACCACGTCAAGAGTCCACCGGGCGAATGACATGCAAATAGCCTCCCGCACGGACATGGCTCGGTTTACCTAGCGTCGCCTATAACGAAACCCATTGCGACACAGGCGATGGCATATTCATTGTCTCAGTCACCGATAGTGATCGGCAGGCAGACAGTAGCAGTGTGCGCGTCTGTGACCTGCTCGACGCCGGGCGCCCACAGGGTGTTCGCGGGCTGCGGTGTCTGTGCCGCGCTGCACCCGACGCCTGACATGTCCCGGCAGCGGCCTACCCGTACGGCGAGGACCGGTAAACGTAGTTATGGGTCAGTTCTTCCCGAAATACACTCGTGCGCAGGCAATCTTATGAGCCGATAATTTATATTCCGTAGCCTAACGTCGGAAGTGGCAGGTAGACAACGTTTTACGTTGTGCACATCTTGCGATTCACCCGAAGCGTGTGGCGGGATCAGTCTGTCAGTGTCAGCCCCTAGGGTTGTCGACCATGACGGATTCCACTGGTGCTGCGGGCAACCCTGACGAAGTCATGGCGGCCATTGTCGTGGCGATGCAGCTCGCGCCCATCGACGCCCACAGCGCCCGGACCCAACTCGAGGCTCTCTGGCGCACCGTGGGCGCCGGCGGCGACCCGCTGCACCGGTGCACCATCGGGCACTACCTCGCCGACCTCTGCGACGACGCCGCAGAGGCGTTGACCTGGGACGTCCGCGCACTCGACGCAGCAGACTCACTCACAGATGACCGAGCCCAAGCCCACCACCCGACGCTCACCGTCGAGGGGTTCTACCCCTCCCTGCATCTCAATCTCGCCGACAACTACCGACGACTCGGGTCATTGGATGCCGCACACAACCACCTCGCCGAAGCCCAGTCTCGTCTCGGCGTCCTCACGGACGCGGCCTACCGCCAGGTCGTCGAAGACGGCGTCGAACACGTCACCGCTGCCCTAAAAGCCGGTTCCACCGCGAGACTCCCGACCCACTGACTCCAATTCCGGCGGGAACTCGTGACCCCCAAACACGTGACCTATCCAGCAGCGGTCAGAAGTGGCTGGTGGGCAACGGTTTTAGAGTGGGTACTCCTCGTCTAATTCTACGTGCCGCCGCACGCCGAGAACGTTGAACGTCACTGTGTCGCGGCGATGGATCTCGCACGATGAGTCACGTAACGCCTGTTCGGCACGGATGCTCATGTCCTTGGCGATCCCGTCGTGCTCATAGTCGGCGGTGATCGATATGTGGGTGAACCGTTGCCGAACCCGCAGGCCCTTGGCCTCGGTTTTCGTCGCGGGAGCGATGCCCCCGCGGTGAGCCACCGCGTGACCGTTGACGTCCGCACGTCAGATCCTCGAGATCGGGCCGGCGGGCGTCACGGCTGCGCCGGGTGATCGTGTGTCGTTCCGCATTGTGGCGATGCTAGTAGTCGCCGATGGCTACTGAAACGGTGTCTCGGTCTGACTGAGCGCCGGGAGAGAGATAACGTGGTGCGAGAGGAACGAACCACGCACACCGCGCTACCCCCGACCACCGACAGGCGCGAGAAGCGTGGGGTCTTGCTCGCAAAACCAGGCGGCTCATTAGCAAGAGTAGCGCTGTGGGTGCATCTGAGTACACCCTCTAACGAGACTGATCGGGATGGTCGACGGTGATGAGTCGTCGGGCTATCTCAACGAGTTTGGTGTTGGTGGATTGGGATAGTTTGCTGAGCAGTTCGAATGCTTGGTCGGCGTCGATGTTGTAGCGCTCCATCAGCAGCCCTTTGGCTTGGCCGATGCGGTCACGGGAGGCCAGCGCCTGATCGAACTGGGTCCTTCGGGTCTCTGCGTGCAGGGTGACTGCGCCCTGGGTGGCGAACGTCGTCCCCAGGGCGACGGTGTCGTCACTGAACGCGTCCGGCTCGGTGGAGTGGATTGTGAACGCACTCATGCTGGCGGCGTCGCGGTGCATCTGAAACGACATGCTCGCCCGGACCGGTGTCTGCATCAGTGTGTCGCTGACGAACTGGGGCCATCGTTGGTCGGTGGTGTAGTCGGCGATGTGGACTAGTTCTTGGTCCCATGCCGATTGCAGGCACGGTCCGAGGTCGTGTTTGGCTTGGAGCTCGTCGAGGCGAGCAGCGATCTCGTCGGTGGCTGCGATCGACACGACCTCGCCGTCTTCGACCAGAGTGATGCACGCGAACACCGCACCGGGAATGGTGTCGACCGCCCCGGCGGTCAGCGTGCCCAAGACTGTCGCAATGACGTCGTCGGTGACCTCGACGCCCTGAATCTCTGCAACCTCCGCCGCAAGAGCGGCGTACAGCTCATTGCCATGCTCCACCATAATTAACAGTCCTTCGCCACGGGTCGATAGATACTTTGGATTCTACGGCAGAAGGACTGCGGGGCAATCGGCTTCGAGACGGCGCCGCGCTCACTGCTCGACCCGGCGCCTACCTCGCGCCCAAGGGTTCGGGGCTACACCTACCGTAAACCAGAACCGGACACCAGACAGCCCCGGGGGCGCACATCCCGTACCGCGGGATCGAATTGCGCCACTGCATGTACATCATTCACGCCGGTTGATAAGGGAATTAAGAAGTGGTGATGGTGCCTGCCACCCCTCGTGCCCCCGAAGCTGCGGCAGGCCCCCGACGAAACGTCCGGCCATCGCACCGATTATCGCAGCCAAACGCCACAACGCCACCTCACGGGCAGTCAATTGCCGTTAACGACGGCGGGACACCACGGGTGTCGAGGCGAACTACCGCGCTCCACTCTCACTGCACACAGTGCAGATGCATAGTCCGTCGTTGAGTCGAACAGCCCTGTCGCCGAGATTGATTGGTTCGCCGCAGTAGTCACAGAGCGAGCTAAACCGCGCCACGAATCGGTCGGTGTCGGTCACACCACCGATTCTAGGGCCACGCGGCACAGCTGTTGACGGTTCCTGAAAACTAACCCCCACAGGTCCCGGTGGTTTCTAGCGGCGGTCGCAACACTTCTCTAGATTCTGGAGGTTGTGTTGTCTTTGCGTCGTGTGAGGAAGGGGCCGGGGCGTCGTCCGCAGTCGGCTAAACGTGAACGGTTCATGGAACTGCGGGGCCGTGGGTGGAGCGTGCGGGCCGCAGCTCGCGAGGTGGGTGTCTCGAGGTCATCGGGGGCGAACTGGTCCCGCGGGCACAAGGTCTACCGCAACGGTGTCGCGGTCGGTTTCGTCCCGCCGTTGGATCGCCTCGTCGTGCGCCAGATCGATGCCCGCTATCTGTCGCAGGACGAGCGGATCGAGATCGCTGATCTCCACCAGGCCGGTGTGAGTATGCGGGCGATCGCCCGCCGGCTGGGTCGGTCACCGTCGACGATTTCGCGGGAGCTGCGGCGCAACACCGATGCAGGACGCGGATATCGGCCGTTCGACGCCCATCGTCATGCCACGCTTCGGCGAGCTCGTAATCATCGCCGCAGGGTTGATGGAAACAGCGAGCTCGGCCGGGTCGTAGCCGAGCTGTTGGCTCGGCGGTGGAGTCCGCAACAGATCAGTCGAAATCTGCGCCGCCGGTACCCCGACGACCCGTCAATGTGGTTGTGCCACGAGAGCATCTACCAGGCGATCTACCAGCCTGGATCGCCGTTCATGCGCCCCACAGCGTTGGCCCCACAGCGGCGTTCACCGTTGCGGACCGGGCGGGATCACCGGCGTGCACATGTCCACCAGCAGCGACGCCGGCCCCGGTTTCAGCACCCGATGCTGACGATCCATCAGCGGCCGTTCCCACCTGAGGACCGCTCGCAGGCGGGGCACTGGGAGGGCGATCTAATCGTCGGCAACCATCACGGGTCTGCGATCGGCACTCTCGTCGAGCGTCAGACCCGGATGGTGCGGCTGCTGCATCTGCCGCGTAGCGATGCCGATTCGCTGCACACCGCCCTGGTGACGCGGATGAACGATCTACCCCCGCATCTGTTGCGGTCGATCACCTGGGACCAGGGCACCGAGATGGCGCGGCACCTCGCAACCACCCGATCCCTCGGTACACCGGTCTACTTCTGCGACTCCCACTCGCCGTGGCAACGCGGGTCGAACGAGAACACCAACGGCCTGCTCCGCGACTACTTCCCCAAAGGAGCAAGCCTCGCCGGCCACCCACCGGGGCACCTGCTCACCGTTGAAGACGAACTCAACCACCGTCCACGCATCGTCCTCGGAGACCGTTGCCCAGCAGAGCTATTCGACCCATTGCTAGCCTCGGACAGTCCGTCGGTGTTGCAACGTTGACTAGAACCTGCCAACCCACAGGGGGTCAATTTTGGCGAACCGTTGACAACAGCCTGGACTACCTCCGGCTGCTGCTCTCTGAGTTCACACACCCCTGCGCCCCTTGCGCCGGCGCCGAGCGGTTCCGCCTAAGCGTGGCTCGCCGCAGACTGGTTTCTCGCCCAAATGGACGGTCAGAGCGGCCCGCGGCGACCATCGACCAGGCCCGTGTCGCCCGCTATTTTTGTTAGCCTGGCTGCGGGTAAATGCTCGTCAAGTGTCTGCTGGTCGCGGTGACCAGAATCTTGTTCGTAGGGGGTTGTGTAGTGATCAGATGGCTGCGGGCGCGACACGCGCTTCCCCTCATGGGGATAGTGCTCATAGCTTCGTGCACTAACCAATCCCCAACGCAGGCATCCTCTAGCGCTCATGCAACACCATCAGCGAGTTGTCCTCAGCCAGCAGTGACCTCTGGGCACGTCGATATTGGGACGCCGCAGCCGCAGCTAGGCGTCAAACAGTCCGTTGTCACGCCGCCACCGCTGCCAGTCCTCCGATCAATCACCGTTTCGCCTTCAGGACCTGGGACAGACAGGGTCAGCTACAAATTTTCTGGTGACGGGACGGTTGGCTGGACCGCACGCTTCGTAGAAGCCGCAACCACCCGTGGATCAAACACATCGCTGTTCCGATCACGGGCAGCTGCGTCCTCCAATTCGATATTTCGGAAGCGACGACTAACTCCGCTCTCGTGCCCAGGAATCCTGAAAGGTTTGTTTCGAAAGAAACATCCCAAGTGGTGGAAGTTGCCCAGTTCCAATATTCCGAAGGCATCGCGCAGTCATTCGTCAGTGTCAGGTCAGTGACACCGAGGGTAACGATTACAACGGACAGCCCGTCTGCGAGTGTGGTTATTCACGTCGCTGGATCGTGAACTACGAGCTGGTGCGGCACACCTTGCAGCTGTAAACGGAGACACGAGCTTGGGAAGACAGTGACAGAGCGCCGTCCCGGTCGAGGTGTGACGATTGGTGTTGAACGAATACAGGTAGTCATCGCCGCCCTGCTCACGATCAACACGCCACCCGGCTCTCCCGGCGTGCTCTCGTCTGGCGGTGGGTCTGGTCAATCGCTAGCTGTGATGTCCAGGGAGGTTGTCCCGCCTCGCGGCGGTGAGTCGGACTGACCAGAGAAGGCCCCCGGGTGTGAAGTGGAGCTTCCCTTGCCCTCAGCCACATCACCATCGCATGCCTGCTCGCTGAGATCGGCGACGACCCAAAGAAGTGTCGCCGACTCACGCGCGGTTCGAAGCGTTCGCCGTGCGCGGCACCCGCTGATCTAGTGCTTGCTGTGGAGGGGTCAGAAGCCGGCGTCTTCGTCGACGTGGCTGGGGGGCTCGAGCTGAATGGTGGGGTGGCTGACGGAGTACTTGTCGGTGAGGATGGTGCGGACTTGGTCCAGGATGGTGTGCCAGTCGGCGTCGTCGTTGACCACGACGTGCACCGTGGCGGCCTCCATGCCACTGGTCACCGTCCAGATGTGCAGGTCATGCACGGCGCGTACCCCGGGTACGGCAGCCAGTTCGCCGATGGCTGCGTCCAGGTCAAGACCGGGTGGGGCGATTTCCATGAGGATGCGCAGCGCGTGTGCCATCAGCTTCCACGTCCGCGGCAGGATGAACAGTCCGATTGCGACGGCGACGATCGCGTCGATATAGCGGAACCCGGTCACAGTGATGACGATTCCGCCAATGATCACACCGACGGAACCGAGCATGTCGGAGAGCACTTCTAGGTAAGCGCCCTTGATGTTGAGGCTTTCCTTGGCTCCGGCGGTCAGTAGCCGGAATGAGATGACGTTGACGATCAAGCCCACTGTGGCGACGATCATCATTGGTAGGCCCGCGACATCGGGCGGCTCGCGGAACCGTTGTACCGCCTCGTAGAGCACGTAGAACGCCACCCCGAATAGCAGTAGCCCGTTGATCACCGCTGCCAGCACCTCGAGGCGATAGGTGCCGTAGGTTCGTCCCCCCGCTGCGGGTCGTTTAGCCAGTTGGATTGCGGCTAGCGCCATCCCAAGCCCGAGCACGTCGGTGCCCATGTGGGCCGCGTCGCTGATCAGTGCCAGGGATCCGGTCGCCACGCCGGCAACGACCTCGACCACCATGTAGGTGGCGGTCAGGCCGAACGCGACCGCCAACGGCTTCTGATGCTGCGCCCCGGCGCTGCCGATCCGGGGTCCGTGTACATGGCCGTCCCCGTCATCGGGGTGTTCACCGCTCATCGCCATCCTTGTTCGGTTCGTAAAAGTCAACGCCACCGTTACCCGAATCTTATATACGCGAACGCCCGAAACCTGCTCACGGAGAAGACATCGGCAATCCTGCCTCGCAGGATGCCACGAGTCCATTGCTCCAGGGTCAGGCTGGCCGCGCGTAGTGGTCGGCCACTAGGGCGATTAGCACGACCGCTTCGATGCCCGGTAATAGGAACCGCGACAGCAGGCTGAGGTTGTCGGGCAGGGTGATTTGAAGCCGGATCGCTACCAGCACGGCCAAGGTGACCGCCCACCGGAATTTACCCCGGGTCTTGCGTCGCCATGCTGGAAGCAGCAGCTCCAGATGGGCGATGTCGTGCTCTCTGGACGTCTGGTGGCCCGGCTCGCAGCTGCCCGAGGGTGGTGTGATCACCCTCGACAGTATTAGCTCCCGGGTTTACCCGGTCCCGGACACCTGTTGCCGTTGGGCTGCCGCAGCACATTGCTGCCCGCGAGGGGCCCTGATGGGTAACTGGGGATGGCTGTCGTCCCGCTACCGCCACCACCCCCAGGCTGGGCATACTGAAGGGCATGTTGGGGACGTGGTGGTCCAAGCGACGCCATTTTCAACGGGGGTCGCCGTCCGACGCGGCGGTCTGCGGGCACCTCCCTGGGATGCCTGCCGGGTTGGCTGCCCCCGCGCCGGGGGTGGACGATGATCGCCATGCGAGCCTGCGGATGCGGCTGGCGGCGCTGATGTTGGCACGTGGCGACGAGGTCGGCGAGGTGGCCGCGGCGACTGAGGTTCCGGTTGCATTGGTGGAGTTGCTTGCCGCTGATTACGCCGTCGACGATGTCCAGGACGCCGCGGACGTCGATCGGCAGTTGCGGGGTTTCCGTGCCCGCACGGTGCGGGGCCGCCGGATGGTCATCGCCGCGATCGTCGTCGATTGCGTCGCGGTGATCAACGCGATCGTCTGCGTCCTGGCGCTGCTCGGGGGTAACCCACGGTTGGCGGGCTTGTGTGGCGTGGCAGCCGTGGCACTGCTGGTGGCGGTGTTTGCGTTGGCTAGATGGCAGTCACGCACGGCGTATCCTGTCGCGGGGGACCCCAGGCAGGTGTCGCGACGTGATCCTGGTGGTGGAGAATCCAGGGAACGCTGACCACGGGCTCGCCTGCAGCGGCCCGACCCCGGGGACTGCGGCGTGACCGGGGGGGTCACCCGCCGTTCACGTGGTCGTGTGCATGGTGGGGCCGTGGGGATCCGGGCACGGGACGGCTACTGAATTGTCTTCTTGAGGAAAGAGTTCGCCATGAGTGAAGAAGTCATTCCCCCGGTGGGGGACGCCGCCGCGGCGCGGGGATCGTCGCGGCCGGTAATTCATCTGTCCGATCTGCTGGGCCGGCCGGTGGTCGCGAAGTCCGGGGACGTGGTGGGTCGGGTCGAGGATGCCATCGTGCGGTTGCGCGGTGGCGATGATGCCTACCCGCCGGTGACCGGTTTGGCGGTCGGGGTAGGCGGGCGGCGAGTGTACGTGTCCGCCCAGCTGGTCACCGCCCTGACCCAGGAACAAGTTCTGCTGTCGAAGAACAAGGTAGATCTGCGGACCTTCGAGCGCCGCGACGGGGAGGTGCTACTACGCGAGGACGTGCTCGATCACCGGTTGATCGACGTGGCGGCTGCGGAGTTGGTGCATGCCTATGACGTCGAGCTGGTGGACACCGGGGCGGGTTGGGTGCTGGCTCGGCTCGACACTCGCCGTCCGGCCCGGTTCTTCGGGCTGGTCAAGTCCTCTGGCGGGCACGCCAGCCGGGATTGGAAGGCCTTCGAACCGCTGATCGGGCACGCCCGCAGTGTCCTGGAACGTTCCGGCGGTCGGATGTCGGCGTTGAAGCCGGCGGAGATCGCTGACCTGCTGGAGGACGCCGACAAACGTGAGGGCGGGGAAATCCTGGACCGCATTCACCGCGACCCGGAGTTGGAGGCCGACGTGTTCGAGGAACTCGATCCCGACAAGGCGACGAAGATCCTCGAGGACATGACCGATGTCGAGGTGGCCGGTGTGTTGGCCCGGATGCGGGCCGACGACGCCGCCGACGCGGTCGCCGATCTGCGCCAATCCCGCCGCCGGAAGGTGCTGGATCTGCTGCCAGCCGGACAGCGGACCAAGGTGATCACGTTGATGGGGTTCAACCCGGCCACCGCCGGTGGGCTGATGAGCGTCGACGTCGCGTCCTGCCCGACGACGGCGACTGCCGGGCAGGCGTTGTCGGTGATCGCCGAGGCCCGTTCGATGCAACCCGACGCATTGTTGAAGTTGCACGCGGTCGCCGATGGCGGTGAGCTTGTCGGTGTGGTGTCGGTGATCAGACTGGTGCAAGCCCACCCCGCCACCCCGGTCACCGATCTCCTGGATACCGACCCGGTCCGGGTCACCCCGGAAGCCGACCTGACCGACGTCGCCTTGTTGATGGCGGACTACAACTTGGTCGCCGTGCCGGTGGTGGACGAGCGCGACCACGTCGTGGGTGTCGTCACTTTCGACGATGTTCTGGAGGCGACCATTCCGGAGGATTGGCGGCGTCGCGAACCCGCCCCGCGTCCGCAGCGCGACCTCGACACCGCCCACGTCGGGCAGGGAACCGGCCATGGCTGAACCTGGAGCCCATCTGCCGAGAGGGGCCATCACCGACCCGGTGCGGCACCCGCAACCCGGGGGCGACGCGCTGGCTGGGAGCACGCCGCGCGCTGAGCCGGGACCGGAGATGAATGCCACCGAGCCCGACACCGCAGCGGCCACCTCTGCGCCCCGGGCGTCGGCGGTGCTGGACAGCGCCCATCTCGGGGACATCGAGGGCGCGTTCGGCCGGGTCCGCGTCGGCGACACCGATGCGGGCCGCACGCTGAAGACCCGGCTACTGACGATGCTGGCGATCCTGGGCCCCGGAATCATCGTGATGGTCGGTGACAATGACGCCGGTGGCGTCGCGACCTACGCCCAAGCCGGGCAGAACTACGGCTACAGCCTGCTGTGGGTGTTGTTGCTGCTGATCCCGGTACTGATCGTAAATCAGGAGATGGTGGTCCGTTTGGGTGCGGTCACCGGCGTGGGGCACGCCCGGCTGATCAACGAACGCTTCGGCCGCGGCTGGGGCTGGTTCTCCGTGGGGGATCTGTTCCTGCTGAACTTCTTGACCATTGTCACCGAGTTCATCGGCGTTTCACTGGCTGCCACCTATTTCGGCATCTCGAAGTACCTCGTGGTGCCGACTGCGGCGGTCGCGTTGGTAGTGATCATGGCCTCGGGAAGTTTCCGGCGTTGGGAGCGGGCGATGTTCGTGTTCATCGCGATCACGCTGCTGCAGATCCCGATGCTGCTGCTGTCTCATCCTCAGTTGGGCGCCGCCGCCCAGGCATTCGTCGTCCCCGGCATCAAGGGTGGGCTCAGCTCGGATGCGGTGCTATTGATCATCGCCATGGTGGGGACCACCGTCGCGCCGTGGCAGCTGTTCTTCCAGCAGTCCAACATCGTCGACAAGCGGATCACGCCGCGTTTCATCGGGTATGAGCGCGCTGACACCACGATCGGGGCGTTTGTCGTGGTGATCGGGGCGGCGGCGGTGATGATGACCGCGGACTGGGCGGCGCGCTCCACCGGCACTCAAGGCCACTTCGGCGACGCCGGCGCCATCGCTCGGCTGCTGGCCGAGCACAGCAGCGTGCTGGGGCCGATGTTCGCGATCCTGCTGCTGGACGCCTCCATCGTGGGTGCCGCCGCGGTCACGCTGTCCACCAGTTACGCCTTCGGTGACGTGTTCGGGTTGAAGCACTCGCTGCACCGTGGGTTCTCCGACGCCAAACAGTTCTATCTGTCCTACATCGCCATGGTCGCCGCCGCCGCCGGGATCGTGCTGATCCCCGGTGCCCCGTTGGGTCTGATCACCACCGCCGTGCAGGCGTTGGCGGGGCTGCTATTGCCCAGCGCGAGTGTGTTCTTGCTGCTGTTGTGCAACGACCGAGAAGTTCTCGGACCGTGGGTCAACAAACGCTGGCTCAACATCGTCGCCGTGTTCATTGTGTCGGTGCTGCTGCTGCTGTCGGGGATCCTGATGGCCACCACCTTGTTCCCCGACCTCGACGTCGTCACCGTCGCCAAGTACCTGGCGGTGGGAATCGCGGTGTTGGCCGCCGCCGCGGTGGGATTGCTGCGGTGGCTGCACCGTCGTCGCGGGGCGTCCCCGAGCCCCCCGACGCCGGTGGTCGACGGTGCCGAGAAGATGCAGTGGCGGATGCCGCCGCTGGCGTTGCTGGAACCCGTCACCTGGTCGGCGGGCACGAAACTGGGGATGCTCGCCCTGCGCGGCTACCTCGTTATCGGCGCCGTCCTGCTCGTTGTCAGAGCCGTGCAACTCGGTGGCGGATGACATGCCATCACTCGCGGGGCCGCACCCCGTGATCGCGGCGAGGGCCGCCGGACTCGTCGAGCGGTGGTCAGCCGCCCAACCCACTCCCCTACCGCACTACAGCCACACCCAGGCGTTGATCGGCGGCGCGATCATTCTGGTCGTCATCGCGGTGATCGCCCTGTCGACGCTCATCACGGTGCGGGGGCGGCGGGGTCGATAAGGCCCGGTGGCCACACCGGGCTCTGTGGAAGTGCCGGACCTGGCGCGCACGTTCGGTTGCCGAGCCCAGGCGCTGCTTGGCTTGTCCTCAGCACTGGCATCATGAGACGGCTCGACGCGGGCCACCGCTAGGTCACATCGGAGCCTCGTGCACTACGAGGTGGATTTCGCTGGCAAGGAGCCAGGGCCGTCCCTAGAGCTGCCCAGGTTGACCATTCGTCGAGGTGCGTGGCGACTATGATGGTCTCGGCCGGTGGAGGGAGGCAGATGCGAACTGGGAGCTGGATGAGCGCTACGGACGCGCGTGACCAGGGACGGGCGCTGCGTGAGCAGGTCCCGCACGGGACTCACGAACGGGTTCGGCTGCCGGCGCAACGCCAATCGGTGCAGCAGTTTCTCCAGGCGTGCGCCGTGGGCCGTGTCCCCGAGTTACTGCCTTTGCGGCATGGGCGGATGAGCGTCGATGCGTTCGGGTTCTTCCGTGGTTCGGCGGGGCTGATGGCGCACGACCTGGCACAGGACCCCGTTACCGGGCTCAGTGCTCAGATCTGCGGTGACGCGCACGCGGCGAACTTCGGTCTCTACGGGGGCCATGGTGGACACGTCGTGATGGACATCAACGACTTCGATGACACCGTCGTCGGCCCGTGGGAGTGGGACCTCAAGAGGCTAGCTGCCAGCCTCGTGCTGGCTGCACGGGTGAGTGGTGCTTCACAGCAGGTGTCGCACAAGGCGGCCCGGCACGCCGCCCGGTCCTACCGGCGCGCTTTCGAGCACCTAGCCGGCTTGCCGTTCCTGGAGTCCTGGATGGCCTTGGGCGACGAGGCGGCGATCGAGAATGCCCAGGCTGATGCCCTTCTCGATGACTTCGCGGCGGCCTCGGACAAGGCCGCCCGCAACACGGGTGAGAAGGTCGCCGCGAAGCTGACGCGCCGCGACGACCAGGGGAAGTGGTGCTTTCTGCGCGAGCCGCCGATCCTGTCCGCGGTCGACGATGCGACACGGCGACATGTCCTCGGCGGGCTGGCCGGCTACGTGGGTTCGCTGCGCGAGTCGCGGCAGCATCTGATTGCCCGCTACCGGCCGTGCGACGTGGCGATGCGTGTCGTCGGCACGGGCAGCGTGGGGATGCGGGTGTATGTGGTGCTGCTGCAGGGCAATGACCGGGAAGCACTGATCTTGCAGGTGAAGCAGGCGTGCCCGTCGGCGCTGGCGCCGTATCTGCCGGTGGTCACGGTGGCGCACGAGGGCGCGCGCATCGTGCACGGGGCGCGGCTGGTGCAGGCCGAAACCGATCTGCTGCTGGGCTGGACCGACGTCGACGACCGGCCCTACATCGTGCGCCAATTCCGCAACCGCAAGGGCTCGATCGATCCGACCCAACTGCCCCCTGGCCACCTCGACGACTACGGGCGCCTAGCCGGTTCGCTGCTGGCCCGGGCACATTCCCGCACCATGGACCCAAGGATGATGGCTGGTTACACCGAGGACGGGACCGAGTTCGATACCGCGATCGCCAACTACGCGCTCACCTACGCCGACCAAGCCGAACGCGACCACGCCGAGATGGTGACGCTGATACGAGACGGACAAATCGACAGCAACGCGTCGGCTGCCGCCACGCAACCATGAGCACCAAGGACGGCTTGGCGGCACCAAGCCGTCGCCCTCACGTAGCCGCTATCGCCGTCCTGTGACCCACCGCGGTGGCGCACGGACGAGGACGTGCCCGTGTTTGTCGACGACGCGTGAAAACTGATCGGATGTCGTCGAGGCAGGTTCTAGTCAACGTCGCAACACCGACGAATTCTGGTGACTTTTCATCCGACGTTGACAGCCAGGACCTCGAGGTAATGATCGAGCTGCAAACTATGGCGACCGTTGCCGACGACTCGGGGATGCTCGGCAACCATCCGACGTTTGTCGTCACGGATCGTGAGGTCGCTCGGCGAGGGAGTCGCATATCGGGACCGGCGACTGACAACCTGTTACGTCGGAACCGGCCTACCTCGCCTTCGACGCCGCCTTTCTCGTGGGCGCCCTCGATGCCGGGGTGGCAGTAGAACGGGTCGAACCCCGTAAGGGAGTAGAACAGTTGCCAGCGTTCGTTTTCCACCCAACGTCGGCCAGTCCCGTAGATCACCGACGCCACCGCCGCGGACAGGTTGTCGTAGCGGATATGGCGGGTCGTAACACCGCCGATCGTGGCGAACGCTTCGACGTGGCCTTCAAGGAACGCTTCTTGGCCTTGGGTCGGATAGATCCGATGCACTGCTTTACCGGAGTGCGACAACCGGAACGTGAACATGTGACATTTGGTTTTAACCCCGGCCAGCATCACGTACAGCTCGCCGAAGTCGACCTCGGCTTCAGCCCCCGGTGCATGTTCCTGGGGAACGAAGACTTCCGCTCGCCGGTGACCGGTATCGATTTCGATCTGCGCCCGCCGGACCCCGATGAAGTCCCGGACCGACGAATACAACACCTCACGGGCGTCGTATTCCTCGATCAGACGGGCATGAACTCGACGAGCGGTATGGCGCTGTTTGCGCGGTGCTGAAAGGTCCTCGACCAACATCGCGTCGATCGCAAACTTGAACGGCCCCAACTTCGGTGCCACCCGCACCGGTGTCTTCCGTGGCGGTGGTTGCGCCCCAGCCAACGCCTGGCGAACCGTGGCCCGCCCCACCTGATGGCGGCGCGCCAACTCCCGGATCGAGAGGTCCTCGACCCGGGCATCACGACGAATCTGCGCGAACAACTCCACACGAGTTCCCATCCACACCACCCACCCTCAGCAGGCTCGGTGACCGAAGTAGATCCCCGGTCCTTCCGAACACCTTCAGGGTGGGTCTGAATCAAACCGTCACAACCACACGGCGAGTCGGCAAACGGGGGGACTGCCCCCACTTCGGTTGACGCGTGGGGTTGAGTGGATCAGGCCGCGTGTGCGGTCCGGTTGATTGTCTCAAACTCGATCGGGGTAAGCCTGCCGAGGCGCCGTTGCCGACGCTTGCGGTGGTAGGTCTTCTCGATCCAAAGCACGATCGCCAGGCGGAGCTGGTCGCGGGTCGACCACCGCTGGCGGTCGAGGACATTGCGCTGGAGCAGAGCGAAGAACGACTCCATCGCGGCGTTGTCACCGCACGCCCCGACTCGGCCCATGGATCGGATCCACGTAACCCGTTGTGAGACAGGGCATGGACGAATTTGCGCGACCGGAACTGGCTACCGCGGTCCGAATAAACAATCGTGCCCACCGAGCCGCGTTGCGCTACAGCATTGTTGAGCGCAGCGACCGCCAAGGACGCCTTCATTCGACTATCGATCGAGTACCCAACAATCCGGTTCGACCACACATCCTTGATCGCGCACAGGTACAGCTTCCCCTCATCGGTGCGATGCTCGGTGATGTCGGTCAGCCACAACTCGTCCGCATCCTTCGCGGTGAACTGGCGGTCGACGAGGTCGTCATGGACCGGCGGGCCGGGCCTTTCTGTTGAGGCCGCGTTTCTTGGCAAACACCGACCAGATGCGTTCTTGTGAGCACAGCCGGGCGACCCTGTTCTCGCCGGCGGTGATGTCGTGATCGGACAGTTCGTCGGCGATGAAGCGGTACCCGAACGCGGGATCGTCGGCGTGGATGGCACGGGCGGCGTGGATCAGATGCGCGTCGTCCCAATCTCGCTGCGTAACAGGCGCTTTCTTCCATTTATAGAATGCTTGGGTGGAGAATCCGAGCACCCGGCAGGTCGCCGTGACGGGGATACCGTCATCGGCAAGGTCGAGGACCAGCGGGTACATCATTTTGGGTTGACGTCCCGAGACAGATAGCCGACGGCGCGGCGCATCACTTCCGCTTCCTGCTCGAGCATCTTGATGCGCTTACGGGCTTCTCGCAGTTCAACGGACTCGCTGGTCGCAGCTGACCCGTCCGCGGGGGTGACACCGTCGTCGCGGTCGGCGATCTTGAGCCACCGGTGCAGGCACCCTTCGGAGATTCCGAAGTCTTTCGCGATCTGACGCAGCGGGGCCTCGCCTTTACGGGCGACCGCGATGACGTCGCGGCGAAACTCCTCGGGGAATGCTTTCGGCATGAGAAACATCCTTCCACCGTGAGGAGCGATCCTCACAGATCAGATGTCAACCAAACCGGGGGCAGTCCCTACCTGTCGCAGCATCCGGTTTGCTCAACCCCATGTTCGCCGGCGCCGCCATGGCCCTATCGAGCGTGTTTGTCGTCGCGAACAGCCTCCGATTGCGGAGTTTCCGTAGCGGAGTCAGGTGATGGTCATGCCGGTGGCGGCGGGTCGGTACGTACTCTCTTTGCGGCGCGACACCAGGCCAACCATGACTTCTTAAGCGATGAACGCCCTCCGATTGGTGGTGGGGATTTCTTACTGTCGTGCGACCCCGGGCGTCGCCGCTAACAACAGAAAACCCGCGCGGGCGAAGACCAGAGGAATGTCGGTGGCCCGAGCATCGGCGTCATGACGTCGTCGCTCTCGGGACCGTCGTTGAAACCGTGCTTGACCGGCCACTCACGCCAACAAATTGTTACGGCTCAAGACCGTCTACCAAAGAACCGACGCACACTCGCCGCCTTGAACTGGCGATCAGCGCGAGCACTTGCGCAAAGCCCGATAAGCGCTACGTATCGTGGCCAGTGACGAAAATATCTGCGCAGCAAAGTATTACACCATTAACTATGAGTTATTCATCTCTCAGATGCCTCGTAGGCTGGGACTAATGAATTTGAAATCTTTACACGTGCTGCTTGGGTTCGCGGGTTAAAGCTGGTCGCGGAGGTCGGCGGGTACGGCGGTGGTGGTGTCGGGGATGTGTGTGCGGGCGGCGTGGGTATCAGCGGCGTCGAGGAGACGTCGTAGTCGTCCGGAGGTGGTGTCTTTGGTGATGGGTGGGTCGGCGAGTCGGCCAAGTTCATCGAGAGTGAGGGTGGGGTGAGCCAGGCGTAGACGCCCGACGACGGCGAGGTGTTCAGGGGCGGTGTCGCCGAGAATTTCGAAGGCGCGGGTGACTCGGGCTGCGGTGATCGCGGCGCTGATCTGGGCGCGGTGTCGGTTGGCGTTGTCGAAGGTCGCGGACCGGATTCCCGCGCGGTCATTGTGGGCGTGGGCACGCAGTTTGTCGAAGCGAGCCTGCGTGGTGGTCGCGCCCAAGCGGTGCAGGAGTGTGCTGATGGTGTCCGGACCCCGGACGGTGACATGTATTCCGCGGTGCCCGTCGTGGACTTTGGCGGCGATGTTGAGGCGGCGTGCGGCCCCGACCAGGGCGATCGCGGTTTCCCACGTCGGACACGCCACTTCCAGGACTCCGCGACGGGGGTCGGCGATGTTCCCGCCGACAATGAATGCGCCCCGCCATGCGGCTTCGACCTCGGCGGTACTGCCGCCGACAACCTTCGCCGGTAGACCACGTGTGGGTTGGCCGTGTCGGTCGATCAGCCCAAGTTGGCGGGCCACCCGAGGCGCGTTGACGCTCACACGGATCGTGTAGCGCCCGGCCGTACCGTCGCGATCAGAGCGGTGCTCAACAATGTGGGTGGCGGTGCCATAGTAGGCGGTGAAATCGGTGCGGATCCTCTGCGCGACAACACCCCGAGTGACTTCAACATCGAGGACGCTACGACCTGCCACGTCGTAGATTTGCCCGACCAACTGCACCATAGTGGCCAGTTGCGCGGCCCGCACTGCTGGACGAGTTGGGGTGATGGCGGCGAGTTCGGCGACGGCGGCAGCGGTGAGAGACACCGTGGAACAACCGTCGGTCACTACCTGGCCCTACTGCTCAGCGTTGTAGGCGTCGACGACATGGATGGGAACGCGGCCGCGGCCACTGACCTCAAACCCGTTTCTGTTCGCCCAATCTCGGATGGTGTGGGTGTCTTGTTTTGACCTGGCCGGTACCGTCGTGGCCCCGGCACCCGCGAATGGCGGGCCGGCGCGGCGCGATGCCTCACGATATTTCGTCAAGACTGCCCGAAACTTCTCGGCGTTCTTCGGTGAGGTGTCTAACTCGTAGGCTTTACCGTCAATCGACCACTTGATCGTCTCGTACTCGTCGAGAACTGCACCATCGAGATCATCAACAACCTGGACTGTTACTTGTCTAGCCATGGCTGTGATCGTACGGAAACAGCCCACACAGGCCCACGCATCGAATGTCCACAACCGCCGGCGACGCTGATCACGGTCTCGAAGTTCCGGACACGAGTTCTGAGACACCGTGGGCGTGTCGTGGCGTCTCAGCCGATGTGGGTCTCGAAACCGTTCGTTTGCAGGACGCCCGAAGAGGTGTCAGACGGCGGACATACTGCCGCCGAGGGGCGCGCCGCGCTCACCTATGGTGCGTTGCCTCCTGGGGGACTCGTTTCCGCTAGTTGCGCGATTGCGCGTAGCAACTCGTGTCGGATGAGTCCACTGAAGGGCCCGATGAGCGCCCAGTAGACCCGCATTGCTCGTCGGGCGTCAGAATCGGTGGCGTGGCATCGGGTTCGGGTCGCCAGTAGGGTCCGGTCCGGGCCCAGTGGGTGGAGTTCGAATTCAATGCCGGTCACCACCCATCCGCTCGGACATGTGGCGGCTGAGCGCAGGTTGACCGCAGGGCCCGAGCGCTTTGCCCACGGGCGGTGTGCGGTCACGCCAGCGGCGTAGTGAGGTTCGTCGAGGTGCTGTGCTGGGACGGGGCCTGCGAACAGCAACGGCGCCGGTGGCAGATGGCCGCGGCGTATCCGCATCAGTGCCCGGGCGAGCGGAAGGTCGGCGACGGTGATGCGGGTTAATGCCTTCCACACCATTCCTGTGGGCGCAGCGACCACGCGGTGGTGGCTTTCGTCCTGTTCAGCCATTGGGAGGGCTTGGGTTAGCGGCGTGCCGGGACCAGGGCCGGTATTTCTCCACATGGAGATCACTGTAGTCGCTATCTTCTCCATATGGAGAAAACTGCCCGGGACGGGCTTCTCGACGCTGGGGTCGAGCTGCTCGGCACAGTTGGAGCCCGATACGCGACCGCGAGGGCGACCGAGGATGCGGCCGGCTTGCCTCACGGCTCGATGCGCCATCACTTCGCCAATCAGCGCGGCTTCATCCTCGCTCTGACCGGGCATTTACTGGACCGAGATACCCCCAGGTCCGACGAGTCACCACGCGAGGCAGTGCAACGATGGCTGAATGCAGACGTACTTTCGACCCGCGCCCGGTTCGAGCTAACACTGCTGGGCACCCGGGATGACGAGGTCGGAGCGATGATCGTGGCCGGGCGCGATCGGTACGTGCGTGCGCTCCAAGAGGCCGGGGCTTCGCGTGCCTTGGCGCGTCTGGTCACCGCCGCCCTTGATGGCGCCGCTCTCGACGGGCTGCTCCGCCGCGACGGTGGGGCGGAGCTGGGGCCGCTGCTCGAGCTACTCCAAGCTTGAGCAGCATGGCCCGCTCGCAACGGTCGGGACGAGGCGGTGGCTGCAGGCCGTGTCCATCTGCGGCTGTTGGTGTCTGCCGGGAGGCTTCCGCTTATGACGCAACTGGATGTGCCGGTGGAATGTGTGCGGTGGTGTGCGGTGCAGCCGTCCGGGGTGGTGGTCGTCGATGACATGGCGGTGGTTGATGTGGATTGGTGGAATTCGCGGTGCGCGCAGCGTGAGATCCCGGTCCGGATCACTGGGTGTGACGCCGATGGTGTTGTGGGGGATAGCGGTCGGGTGTTCGTGCGGCGTGGTGATCTGCTGCCGGCGACCACCGGCCCCGTGGACACCCCGGGTGATCGGTTGACGCGGTTGTATCTGTGCGCGGCGTGGCTGTACGGGCATGCCGATCGGCACCGGGTGCAGCGGTTCATGGATGTCCATACGGCGGCGGGCCGAGGGGATCGGTTGGCGGCGATCGATGCCGCGTTGCGTGCGTGTGAGTTCTGGAACGGTGACGCCGCACAGATGCCGGGTCGGGGGTGGTCAGGCTGGCCGACAGCACCGGGTGTGGGCCATGGCGTGTTGTCGTTGTATCTGTGGGCGGTCCACCCGACGGCGGCACTCGGTGATCGTCCGCAGCTGTTGGATCCGCAGGCGGTCGCGAGCGCGGTCGTTCACGGGTGGACTGAGCTTCCGTCGGTGCCCGGCTTCACGATGGCCGCTACACCGCGCTGTTGTCGCGGTGGGCGGGTCAGGCCGACACCACTCCGGAGTTGGTGGAGAAATGGTTGGTCCACGACTGGCGGCAGCGCGCCGGTACGGGTGTTCGTGACCGTCATAATGATCGCGCGTTGTAGCCAGACCGGCCCAGGTAGGCCACGTAGGTGAGGGTTTGTTCCTGGCCTGAAAGCTGTTGCGCAGGCTTTTAGTGTTGGTGTGGTGAGTGATCAATTGCCAGCGCACAACGACCGCCGCCGGGCGGGGTCGTTCGGGTCAATCTCGGCTGACTACGACCGGTATCGGCCTCGGTTCCCGGACCACACCGTGGACACCGTCGTGGGGTTGGCGGCGGGCGGGTGTGTGGTTGACGTCGGTGCGGGGACGGGCATCTTCACTGCACAGCTGCGTGAGCGTGGGGTGAGCGTGTCAGCAGTCGAACCCGACCCGGATATGGCTGATGTCGCCCGCGGAAAGGGGTTGTAGGTCGACATCGCGTCTTTCGAGGCGTGGGACTTCGCCCAGCATCGGCCTGCTGCGTTGGTGTTCGCTAACGCCTGGCATTGGGTCGACCCTGCGATCGCGATACCGAAGACCCGCGCAGTCCTCAGCGCTGGCGGGCATCTTGTGTTGATCTGGCATGCACTGGTGCCTGCGGGACCGGTAGCCGCTGACATTGACAGCGTGTACGCACAGCACCAGCTCCACGCCGCGCAGCCCGCGCCGTCGCGCCCCGACACCAGCGCACTCGAGGAGGCCGGGTTCTCGGTCAGCACGGACTCGTTTTTCGTCGAGACCATGTGGGACACCGGTGCGTGGCTCGACCAACAGTTCACTGTCTCCACCCACGCCGTACTCCACACGGCTGCAGCCCAGCAGTTACGCAGCGACCTGTTCGACGCCATCGGCCCAGCCGGACTCGCGATCACCGAGCAGACACATGTCGTCACGGCCAGGCAATGAATGCGCGGCTCCATCGTCTGTTGTTGATCCCCCGACGACCATGGCGGTAGCGCCTTACTTCCACGACGTGCGGGCTCGCGGACACGGTGCCCGGTGGGTACGTGAGATTCGAAAAAGGGGCCACTGGAGGGCTGACTCTCACTGAGAGTCGGGGGATACCCGTGGGTCGGGCATTGATTGGTAACCGGAGCTACGTCGGTGATGGGCCTCGGAGGATTCGGGGTGGTCCGCCGGTAGGGGCGTGAGGTGGTCGGGCAGCGGGATCGGTGGCGGTAGGTGTGTGGCGTGTAGCGCGGTGGTGAGGATGGTGTCGTGCTCGGTGTCGTCGAGGAGTCCGTCGTCGACCGCTGTGTTGACGAGGCCGATGAGTTCGGTGGTGTCGGGGTAGGCCGAGAGCATCTGGATCGCGTAGTCGCGGCGGTGGGGTTCGGCGAGTTGGTAGATGAAGGGGCTGGCACCGAAGGAGAGGCTTCGGAAGATTTCACCGACCGCGGTGTCGCCGGTGATGATGCCGCGGTGGACCTCGACGGTGCGTTGCACGGTCAGTCGGGCGGGGTAGGGGCCGCCCTCGTAGCCCATGGCGAGGGTGTTGATGATGCTGCGTTTGTGGTCGTCGTCGAGTGGTGCGAGGAGATCAGCGCACCAGACGGTGAGGTACTCGGTGAATGACTCGGGAAGGTTGTCAGCGGTAGCCAAGTAGTGGTCCTTTCGGCAGGTGACGGTGTACAGCGTGGTGCACGGTACGGCCTGTCTCAGACACGGGGCCTGGTCCGGTTTCAGGGGATGAGGCGGGCGGCGCGTAGTGCGGCATGGAGGTCGGCGGCCGCGCGCACGGTCGCGGTGTGGCGGTTGTCGGAGAGTTCTCCGGTGCGGGCTTTCGCGGCGAGCATGAGCAGTACGTCGCGGCACGCTCGAGGCGATTGGGCGAGAACTTGGACGGCGGCTTGCGGGGTGGGGCCGTGGTGGATTTCGCGGACCACCTCGCGTTCGATGACTCGCTCGATCTCGATGATGTCGGGTGCTTGGAGGGGTTCGCGGATTTCGATCCCGACCGCCCCGGCCCGTGCTGCGCGGCGTTCTTCGTAGGCCAGTCGCCGGCACTGATCGGTGCACCAGCGTCGTGGCCGGCCCCCACCGGATCGGGGTGTGATGGTCGCCCCGCAGCGTGGGCAACTCGCCCCGAAGATCATGTTGCGATCCCCGGTCATGGCCACCTCCAGGGTTTCGTGCCGACGAAACAGTTTCGTTAACGATACCTAGATGCAAGAGGTGTGTGGTCGTTGAAGGGCTTGAAAAACCAGTGAATGCGATCGGGCAGGTCAGAGCAGGAAAGCCGGGATGCAGATGATCTGCCAGAGGTGTGTCAGTACGAAGAGGGCAATCGACGGGGTCGTGCGGGTGTGTGACGGTGGGCAATGGGAGGCGCTCGTTTCGTAGGGTCGGGCTATGAGGTCACCGTCGTGGGTAGAGCTGGCTGGTCGCAACGCAGCAGCCGAGGCGGTGCGGGTGTCGGCGTCGATGCGGGTGACCGGTCGCGACGGCGAGGAGGTGCTCGATGAGCGGTTCGTTTTCTGGCATGGCCCGGGTGGGCGGTGGCGGATCGAACGCGACGACGAGGTGGTCTACATCTGCACCGCCGGCGGTGATTCGCTGGTGCGCATCGATGGGCAGATGAGCCGTCTACGCGGCGACGTCACGATGGTGTGGCTGAGAACGGCGTTCGACCCGCTCGATCTCCTCGGGCTCGACTCCCTGCTCCGGAAAATGAGCGCAGGCATGACGGCGTCGACGCCAGCGCGCACCGAGATCGACGGGCGGCTGGCGTGGGCGGTCACGCTGACCGCACGCACCGGTGAATCGATCGACATGGTCTTCGACGACGCCACCGGGATTGTGGTGGCGATGTCGAGCACTAGCCGCAGCGGACGACTCGTGGTGTCGAACCTTGTCGAACACGGGTCACTCGATGAGGAGTTGTTTGTGTGGCGTGGCCCGGTCGTGGACAGCCCGGGTCGGTAACGGCGGGGTCGGGCACTACGTCCCGGGGTTCGATCGGCCGCAGTGAGCCGCGTCGTTTGAGACGATCAGGAAATGCTTCCCTGGCGGCCGCCGCTCACCGAGATTCCTGTGCGCGTATCGGTGGCAGGGGTCGTCAACCGAACACCCGATGTCGTCATCTGGATGAACCAGGCCCGGGTGTATACGACCGGTGTCGTGTTCGGGTTTGAGCTCCGGATGCGCGACGCGCGCGGGGCGGGCAGTGTGGGCAGCGTCGCGGGGTTCGGCGGGCATCAGCACGACGGAGGTGGTCCGCTGCTGGTGGGTTTCGAGTGGTCCGACGGCGCCACATCAACCAATCTGCCGGAACCGCACAACAACGCCGGCGGGCTGAGCCTCGAAGGTGCCAGCAGTGGCGGTAGCCAAGCGTCACTTCGACTCGGACTCGACCACCTGCCACCGCCGGGACCGTTCCAACTCATCACCGCATGGCCATCGCGAGGCCTCCCCGAGCACATCGTCACCCTCGACGCCACACCGTTGTCCCACGCCGTGCAGGCCGTGGAGGTTCTGTGGGACGACGCACCGGGCACGCCGCACCAACCGCCGCAGCAGACAGACGGTCGCCCGCCGGCGGTGCCAACGGCGCCGGCGGTGGGATGGTTCGCCGAGCACTACGACCCCTCGCCGCTTCCCCTGCGAGCGGAACACGTCGCGGCGCGGTCGGGCTACTCAGACGGGATGACGTCGTTGCCTCGGGAGTATCCCGCCGGCTGGGTAGATGGTGCACCCACGACAGGAGAGGGCGAATTGTGCAGCTTCTGTGGAGGCGTCTATGTGGACTGGGTCCACCCCCTGGACCAAGACAAGACGAGTTACCGCGCTTGGGGGAAGGGGTACACCCTGCCGACGTACTGGATGCTCTGCGAGCGGTGTGAAAAGACCTACCGGTCAGGTGACGACGACGCCACCATCACGGTCATGAAGAAGTACCGGCTGTGGAACGACGTCGACGAAGACCTCCGCAAACCCCTCGACACGTTTCGCCGAGCAGACAAAGGATCCCGACCACTCGCCGACTGAGCAGGTAGGCAGCCCGGCACGGGTTCTAGCCGGGCGTATGGGTTGGTTCAGGTAGTCGAGACGATGATGACAGCGCCGCAGCGGGAGTTCTTGCAGGCGTAGTTGAAGATCCGGTAGGTGGATCCGACACGTTCGTTGATGACTGTGAAGTCATGGGCATCGTATGAGCGCAGATTCGCCCGATGTAGAAAAGTGTCGATGTTGGCTATCGGCAGCGTTCCCGAAAGGGTGTCTTTCGCCGCTGTGACAACTGCCTGCTCTGTCGCCCGGTTCAGCCGCGCAGTGGATAGAAACCCCTCAAGGACGGATTCATCGATCTCCGCCACGATGGCGTATTCGGGATCACGACTGCCACGCTGTTCAGCCAGCTTGATACTGGCTGGGTCGAGTGCAGGCATCTCTCCTGCCTTGAGGCCTGCGGCCGCGACGGATATCCGTTCGTCAGCCAGACTCGTCGTTGAGCAGGACAACAGTCCGAAGAGCGCCACGACAGCCGTGAGTACAGCGATCGCGAGTTGAGTACGTGACCCTGCGTTGGACGGCACGGCCCACGATATATCGGTAGCGGTATCGGCCGCGGTCACGACCGACCGCTGAGTCGGCAGACTACGGTGGCGCGATGAGTCTTACTGCGCGGTGGCGTTCGCTCATGGTGGTGCTCGAGGACTTCGCGCCAGCGACTGCAGCGTCGTTTGCGCCGGGCGCATCGCAGTCGGCGATCGCGGAGGTCGAATCGGCACTTGGTGTGGTGTTCCCGGCGGAGCTACGGGAGTGGTTCTCGCTGCACAACGGTCAGGTAGATCTCGAAGGCGGCTACGCCGGGGAGCTGCTGTCTATGCACGAGTTCTTTTCGTTGGATCAGGTTGTGGCTGAGCACTCTTCGCTACTTGAGTTGAGCAACGAGATGCTGGAATACGACAAGGATCGGTACGGCAGCCTCGCCGCGATTGCGGCCCAAGCGCCAGAAGTCGGCACGGTCACCGACCTGTTCATCCCCGCGTACGTCCCCCTCAGTGGAGTCGGCAGTATCGACAACTTCTGCGACACGCGACCCGGACCGCAGAACGGCTGCATCGGATGGTGGCCGTTCAACGCGGGACCAGCAAGCCCCACCGAGTGGAAGACCATCGCCGACATGATCGCCCACATCGAACGGTGCATCGTCGACGGCGCCCCGGAGGGATGGTTGATCGTTGTCGAAGACGGTGCCATGCACTGGGAACCCGCCGCCGACGGCACCCGACCAGCGCCGCCGGACACCCTCTATGCCCCCGGCGCCGAGAACAACCCAGACTTCGTCATCACGCCCTGGTGGCCCGACATCGAGCAGTCATTGCTCGGTCTACCCGACACCGCCCGCGAGGTGATCAGCTCACACCACGTGCCGCGAGATCAGAGTGTGGATCTGATTGCCGTGCAGAACGCAGTCATCCACGACGTCGCCCGCAACTACAGTCCCGGGCAGGTCACCTACATCGCCCCGCACGGAATGTACGGAGGATTCTCTCTACCGCGCGTACCCGGCGCCCACATCGACATCATCGTGGGAATAGACGGACAGCGCTCGATGTACCGCGCCACAGCCACAGATGACCAGGGCGCGTTCACAGTCGAAGCGCCGCCCCAGACGTAACTTGGTGTCCGCGATCAGGTGGCGAAGCCCATCGGCAACCCCGCGTTTCGGTCAAACCGGCGTCCGCCACGAGACATCGTCACATTTCGCCGAGCAGACAAAGACCCGCCCACTCGCCGACTGATACGAGCCTGGGGACGCCGAGAAAGCCGGGTGCGCAGCATGTGGAAAAACTTTGGCGGGGCTTTTCGGCGTGTCGAGTACGCGATAGCCATTGCGTATCTACAGAATATGACCATGGCCGGACGCCCCCGTAAAGACCCTGCAGGACTCGAGCTGGTGCAGTGCACCGTGAAGATGCGCCAGGACGTGAAGCGGGTCGCGCAGGAAGCTGCGCGGCGTCATGGCCTCACGTTGACCGACTACATCTGCGCGATGATCGCGGAGGACAACCCCAATCAGTTGGAGTCGGTCCGGCTACTTCAGGAGGTGTTGCCCAAGTCTGCGTAAATCGTTGAGCAGCCGATAATTTGATGCCCGGCGAGAGTTTCACAGGCTAGGAAACGAAGAAACCCTCCGGTAGCCGCCGGAGGGTCTTCGAATCAAGTTTGTGGATCGAGTTAGCCGCTCGATCCAGCTGAGACTTTCGGCCCCACTTCCCAGAAGGACTGTCTTGTCTGACAGAGCCGATAGTAGCGCGCACCCTGAGGGTGCTGCAATAACTCGACACGTCGTGTCGGATCACGAATTCGATACGGCCCCGGTGACCCGGTGGGCTGAGTCGTACCGTCTGCTGACGGGGCCGGCGTCTAGTGATCCTGCGTATGCGTTGATGCCGTCGCCTCGAGGCCGTAATGAGGCGGACCGGGTGGCTACGTCTGTTGATTCGGTGGAGTTGATCGCTGATGCTGAGCGGGTCGGCGCCGGCCGCGCTGGGGTGGCGGTGGTGGCACCTATCCGCCCGGAGCTGCTGGTGGTTGACCTCGACGGCTGCGCAGCCCAGGTCCTCGACACAGTGGTGGCCGCAGCAACCGGGGTGGGTGCGGTGGTGGGGTATCTCGCGGCGTCGGGGTCGCCGGATTCGATGCATGTCGCGTTCGCCGTCACACCACACAGTCGCCCGGCCGCGATCGAGGCCATTGACGCGGTGCGGTGTGCAGCCGGTCTTGATCCGAAAACCTTTGATATCCGCACGCCACGGCATTATTTGCGGCTGCCGGGGTCGATGTCACTCAAGGGCGGTGAGTGGTGTTGGCCAATAACGGTCGACGGGGCGCGGATGACCGGGATCGCGACCGCAGCACGCCTGCGCGACGCCCTCGCGTGGGTCGAGGACAGCTGGTCGCCGGCGGATCTTGCCGCAGCGCTGGCCACCCCCACCGCGAGCCCACCGCACACAGACACGTCCTCTGCTTCGTCGCCGACACCGGAGTCGGTCGAGGCCGGCGACGGCGTGGTGGCGTTGCATGCGATTGATGTTGAGGCCCCGTATGCGTGGTGCGCGCCGCAGCGGATGACTGCTGAGCATCTGCGGGTCCTCAACCGGGTTCCGGGGCCGGGGACACGATCGGATGCCGCGACCGCGGGTGCGTGGGTGTTGATCGAGCTGAAGATCCGGTCGTGGCGGACAGCGAAACCGTTTTATGACCGCTACCCGTGTTTCGTGAAGTTCCGGGAACGTGACCAGCAGGCCACCGCGCGTGGGACCCGGTACTCGGCGCGGCATGTCTCGCACAGCTACAAGCACTGGCGGGGGGTTTTTGAACGGTTCCGCAGCCACCGTCCCGCGGTCAGCGTTGACGACCAGGCCTTGATCACTGATGTGTTGGCTGAGGTGGCGTGTTGGGACGACCCCAACCTGGTTGCTGCGGCTGTCGCGGTCATCGCGCACCGGTTCTCTGACGGGCACGGCACCACTGATCGGCCGTTGGCTGATCGGTGTGTGGCCGGGTGGCTGTCGGTTGAGCACACCACCGCCCAACGCCGCCTCAGAGGGCTCCTCGAGCGGGGGCTGCTCGAGCTGGTGGTTCCGCATGACCGGTACACCGCACGCCATGAAGCGCACCGATACCGGCTACGGCGGCCCTCGCCGTTCTACCGAACGGATCTGCGCCATGACGTCACATGCCCCCCGTCCCTAACCCACCCCCTCTGGGGGATCTTGGGTCAATCCGTCCGTCACGTATGGGAAAAGCTCACACCTCAGACAACGTCTACAGCTGTTCTTGCGGAGCTGACCGGTCAACCTCCCGGGTCTCGGACGCACGGGGTGAAGCGTGCCCTGGATGTGCTGTGCGCTGTGGGTCTGGCACGGAGAGATGGAACGGGTCCTCGGACGGTGTGGACCCGATCAGACACTTCACTCGACGCGGTTGCTGATGAACATGGTGCGACCGCACGTCACCGCCTGTTGCTGGCGACGATCAACACCGAACGCGAGGCGTGGCATGCGATCACCCGTCGTGCTCGGGCCACAGCTCGCACGAAATTGGCTTATCTCCACACTCGCCAACACGAGGCGGCCGGTGGTGAAGTGCTGGCGGCGGATCAGTTGGCGCTGTTCACCCCGGTTCTAGTGTCTGAGGAGGTAGACGGCGCCCGTGCTGCGGCTCGTGGTGTTCGAGGTGGACGTCACGACGCTCAGCCTCGGGCAGGGGGATGACTACCCGTTGTGTCCCGGCCCCGCACGCATTGCGCTGAACGAAGCAGGGACCGCGGCTCGAGTCGCGGCGACCACGGGAGACGTGGTGCTGCGAAATCAATGGGGGACGTCAGCGTCGTGCTGGAGAGACAGGTCCGTTGGTGAGGGTTCGGTATGCGTAGGTGGTGGCGATCAGCGTCATGGGCGCGGTGACGAGCAGCCCGATCAGGCACAGCAGTGCTCCGATGATGTTGATGCCGATGACTGCGAGGGCCAGGAGGATCAGCTGTCCAGCATAGCTTTTGGTGAGTCGGAAGCTGCTTGTGATCGACTCGACCACGCCGAGACCATGATCTATCGCGAAGGTCAGGGAGTACCAGGTCAGGAAGGTCAGCACGATTCCGGGGATCAGTAGCAAGATGAACCCGAGCGTGGTGATGACTCCCACGCAGATCGCGACACCGAATACTGCAGCAAGGTTGGTCAACCGGAAGAACCCGCCAATTGATGGCCGCTGTCCGTCGAGCTCACTCAGTGCTCCTCGCGCGAACGCGGCCTGAAACACCACACCGATGACGAAAGACAACCCGCTACCCACAAGGTTGGCGCCCGTTGATGTGGTGAACGCGAAAGCGACCTGTACGACCGCGGTCGCGGCGACAGCGATCAGCACCACCACGATCCACACACCGGCATTGGCTTTGTACTTCTCCCAGCCATAATCCAGCGCCGCGCGGATCGAGAGGTTCGGTGCGTTTTGCGGCCCGACAGCGTTCATCGGCGGCGGAAAGCCATATTCAGGTTGCCGGCCATAGAACCCGCCGTACGACGGTTGCCCGTAGGGCGGCCCGCCCTCCGGCTGTTGGTCCCCGGGCGGGACTGCACCAGGCGGTGGATACGCGCCAGGCGGTGGATACGCGCCAGGCGGTGGATACGGACCGGGAGGTGGGTAGCCCCCCTGCGGACCGCCAGGAAACGGCGGCGGTGAATATTCGGGGTCATCACCGGAGGGCGGTGGATACGTCATCAGGGTCCTTCGTCAGGGAAACTACCGGCACGGATTCCGACACGCTAGACGCTCGACCGCATCCGAGCGAGTGCTTGTTGGCGCCTAAGCGCCGGGATTGGCCGCCTCGATTGCAGCTGTGGTGTGACAAAGGTGTGCATCACCTCGTACTTGGTTCAGGCGCATTATGGTTAGCGTATGCAACAACCTGGTGGGGCGGAGGCGCCCGAGCATCGACGGGCGATCGGCAATACGCCGTCACCACGTCGGCGGCGATCTGGGATCGTGCGCGAGGCTGCAAGCGTTGTCGTTGCCGTTCTGGTTCTCACCTGGCTACTGCAAACGTTTGTCGGTAGGCAGTACATCGTCCCCTCGGAATCGATGGAGTCAACCCTTCACGGCTGTGCGGGCTGCACCAACGATCGGATAGTCATCGACAAGCTCAGTTACACACTGGGCGAGGCTCCACGTCCTGGCGAGGTGGTGGTGTTCAAGGCCCCCACACAGTCGTGGGACGAGAACTGGACATCACCCCGATCGCGCAACACTTTTGCGCGAGGAGCTCAAGACGTGTTGTCGTGGTTCGGGTTCGCACCTCCCGACGAGAACGACTTGGTGAAACGTGTTGTCGCTACGGCTGGTCAAACCGTCGAGTGTCACCGCGCTACCGGCACCGGGGTCACGGTCGATGGCACACCCCTGCACGAGCCATACATCGACGCAGAACTGCAGCGCGAGGACGCCTCCACCGAACAGCCTGGGACCCCAGATCCGTGTCATGGTGCAGACTTCGGCCCCATCACAGTGCCCGCTCGAAGCCTGTGGGTCATGGGAGACAACCGCGCCCACTCAGCCGACTCTCGCTACCACATCGAAGATCAGTTGCAGGGCACAGTCCCGGTCTCTGCGGTACGCGGGAAAGTGGTCGCCATCATCTGGCCCGTGTCCCGCTGGTCGACTGTCGCAACACCCAACCCGCAACACTAAAGACGCTGCCGGGCCAGAACCCCGACGTCGTTCTCGACTCGCGGTCTCGACAACAACTGATCCGTTGGATCCTTTCGGCAGCCCCGCTGATGCCGCCGAATCGCGCGTCACCACTGCTGGCTGTCGTCGGTAGGCCGGGGGTTAGTTCTTGGGCTCCCGAACGACTGCGTCTGTGCCGCTGCTGACGGGTGTTAGTCGGGGACTGTCTGTCAACAGGTCGTCGCTGAATGATTCGTCGAGCACGACGTTGCTGAGTTCCTCAGTGCGATTGCTGGTTTCAACGCGTAGAGGGATGCCAGTGTGCGCGTCGAACGCAACGGCGATTGGGTCGCCCCAGAACTCAGGAGGGTTCCTAATTGATTGGTAACCCCGGCCTGCGGGGCTACAGCTCGACGTCTTCGGGATGTGACGCCTGTGGGTTCCGGACACGGCTTCGGTGGTGATGTCTTGACACAGAACGGCGTGCTTCACCGAGGGCGTCGGGTGGTTGTGGTGGGTTGGTGAGGCGAGTCGACCAAAGGATGAACCTCTTGTCACGTTCCCGAGCCTGAGCTCTTGCACTGTTTGAGGTCCTGCGGCGCAATGGTGTCAGTTTAATGACCACTGAGATGACGGACTTCGAGTCCTGCAATTAGGGTGTCGTCTGACTCCATCAGGTTCGCGGTTGGATAGCCGATGAGGAGGCGAGAGTGCAACTGTTCTGTGGAATCGATTGGGCCAGTGATCATCACGATATCGCGTTGGTCGACGCTGATGGCGTTGTTGTCGCGAAAGAGCGAGTCGACAACGATGCGGCAGGATTCGCGCGGCTGCTAGAGATGATGTCGAACGTAGGAGACCGCCCGGATCAGCTGATCCCGGTAGCGATCGAGACCGACCGCGGCCTCTGGGTCGCGGCCCTGTTGGCCACCGGCCGCCCTGTGTTTGCGATAAATCCGTTAGCTGCGGCCAGATACCGCACGCGTCATGCGGTGTCGGGAGCCAAGGCCGACATTACCGATGCGATTGCGCTGGCCAATATTTTGCGTACCGACATGTATGCGCACCGCGTGATCCCCAACGACTCAGAGCTGGTGCGATCGATCAAGGTCCTCGCCCGTGCCCAGCAAGACGCAGTTTGGTCACGTATCGCCCTCGGCAACAGGATCGTTGCCCTCTTAGGCGACTACTATCCAGCAGCGCTCAATATGCTTTCGATCCTGCGGGGTTGTCGCGCAACGACGTTCGCACGATCTTGAAGCGGGCCCCCACGCCCACTGTCGGGGCTCAACTCACCACGGTCAAATTGCGGGGCTTGCTCGTCAAGGCAGGTCGCTCACGCTACATCGACGACCACGCCGTCGCGCTGCGCTCGGTGTTCACCAGTGAACAATTACGGCAACCCCCGCAGATAGAGGAAGCGATGGGGATCCACCTCGTGGCCCTTCTGCATCAGCTCGACGCCGGCTGCGATGCCGAGAGGCAACTGGGCGAGGCCGTGGCCGAACGTTTCACTGCCCATCCCGATGCCTCGATCATCACCAGCTTTCCCGGGCTGTCGGTAGTAAGCGGGGCTCGACTGTTGGGCGAAATCGGTGATGACCGTTCCCGGTTCGCCGACGCACGGGGACTCAAGGCATACGCCGGTGCCGCACCGGTGACACGGGCGAGCGGCCGAAAAACTGTTGTGTCGCATCGGCGGATCAAGAACAACCGCCTCGAGGCAGTGGGATCAAGCTGGACTCTTGCATCGCTGCGTGCTTCACCGGGCGCACGAGCACACTATGACCAGCGCCGCGCGCACGGCGATTGGAACCGCCAGGCTCAACGACATCTGTTCAACAAATTCCTCGGCCAGCTCTACCACTGCCTACAAACAGGCCGGTCGTTCGACGAACAGGCCGCGTTCGGTGGGGGAGGCGAGGGAGCCTCACTACTAGCTGCCTGAACCGGTGTTGGGGACCGTGCCAGGGTCTGGCTCTGATGGCAACGAACCTGGGTCAGACGTGTGGCTACGTCACCGGGAGGCACCCTTCGAGTCGGGCCTGGCACTTGACGAATTAACAACCTGAGATGTCTGTGTGATTGCCAATCGTGCAGGGTGTTCGAATGCCCGTCGTGGATGTGGTGCAAGCCGGTGGGACTTGAAACGTCCGGGAAGCACTGGCCAGGCATTTACATTAGGTCCGGACTACGAGATAAAGCCCCTCTCCATCTTGGGTGTGACCCAGGGTGGAGAGGGGCTTCGTCGGTTTCCGGTGGTGCCGATCCTCGCGTGGTGTTTAGGGGTTGTTTTTTCGGTTGGCGTACGCCCCGCGGAGGAACACGGCAAGCGCTACCGCGATCATGGCAGTGATCGCGACGCCGATTGGGCCTCCACGAGGAAGTGAGGTCCAAAACAGCAGGGGGGCAACAATCGTGAGGACGATCGGGATCCCGGAGCCCACCGCGACGATGCCCGGGTACCAGTATCGCTCGATCTTCGGCCAGTAGTCGGAATCCTGGACTCGCTGTTCGAACAGCACGAGCAGCACGGTGAACGGGAACAGTGCCAGGGCGAATATTAGCGGTGACCCCGGCAGGCCTCGGCGACTCATGATTTCGCTGATGATTGTCGATGCGACGTAGCTGCCGAAGAAGAAGCACACCGACAAGATCAGGGCCAGAGCCATTTTGGTGCCCAGGCCCTCTTTCGGGGCGGGTTCAACGTCCATACATGCCGACCTTAGAGGCAGGCGCTGAGGCTGCCAACGCCGCTGACTTTGAGCAGGAGGTCGATCAGCTCATCGCTGGCGTCGGCGGGAAGTGAGCCCTTGCGAACGAAGTCGAATACGTAGCGGGCGAACTTGGTGAAGCCGCCGGCCTCGCGTGCGATCGTGATGAGCTTGGAAGCGGGCAGGCCAACCGATACGGCGAACTCCGCGATGGCAACTCCGCAGGTGAAGAAGTTGAAGCGGGGGGTCGCGACGGTGCCCGGGTTGGCGGGGTTGGCGGGGTTGGGGACGTTCGCCTTGATCCAGGCCTGGACATCAGGGTCGCTAGGTGCGCGTTGCTGAAGATTCTCGGGCAAGTTCTGCAGCGCCGAGAACGCGGCGGCCAGGTTCGCCACCTGCGCGTCTTCACTCGCGGTCGATGTGGTGCTGATCGTCGACGACGTGGGAGGTGCGGTGTTCGGTGCCGCGCTAGCCACCTGAGCGGACAACCCGCTGATGATCACGGCTGCGGCGAACGAAGTGACAGTACGACTCAGTTTCATTTCGGTGTCCTAACTAGTGATCGGTGGTGTTCCGACTTTCTCACGCGGCACGATCGCTGTCTACCCCCTCGGCGTCCCTTTGTACGGTTCGCCAAATCTGTTTAGTTATCTGACGTTTCAAGCAGCGTTGTGCTTCGCGGCGGGTTTTGCCCTCGGCGATTTTGCGGCGGTAGTACTGGTAGCCGGGCGCTGATGGGTGTCTTGATTGACTGACGGCGATGATGTGAATGACGGCGTTGAGCTTGCGGTCACCGCTGCGTGAGAGGCGGTGGCGGTTGTGGTCGCCGGAGGACACGTCGATCGGTGCGGTGCCGACGTAGGAGGCGAATGCGGCCTCGCTGGCGAACCTGGCGGGGTTGCCGATTCGGGCGACCAGCCGTGCGGCGCAGATCGGGCCAATCCCGTGAATGTTGGCGAGGGTGGATCCACTGGCCTCGAGGGCGGTGGTGATGCGATCGGTGAGTTCGTCGATCTGAAAGCGCAGCCGC
>Ga0209864_1000055_pt1 | contig 24378 bp, 57 predicted proteins | sample GWRWT4_25Nov14_FD_187184 | JGI IMG/M metagenome (GOLD analysis project Ga0209864, IMG submission 187184) | Sand microcosm microbial communities from a hyporheic zone in Columbia River, Washington, USA - GW-RW T4_25-Nov-14 (SPAdes) (version 2) | ecosystem: Engineered > Artificial ecosystem > Sand...
TAATCTAAATGCGTTATCATTTAATTTAATAACATAGTATTGATTTATTGTAGAGAGACCAGATATTGTAGTTCCTGTGCTAGAATAAACAACTTTTTCACCGTCACCAAATCCATGATTAGCAAAATTAACAGATGAGTCTATTGTAGATATTCCTACAGGTTTTACAATTAGTTTTCTGTTTTGATATCCACTTCCTGGATTAATTACTTTGACAGACTGTAAAGTATTTTTATCATCATAAATTCTAAATTTATGAACTCCAATATTACTTGCCGTCGTAAATCCTACCGTATTAATTCCAACATAATAGTCGGAAAAAGTTTGATGTAATTTTATAGATGTTGGGTTAACAATTGATGCGTAATATACAGATCCACTCTGTAGAGTTTTATTCTGATCAGTGTTTAAACCACCAAAAGTACCAATACTTACTGGATTGTTTCCATTTTTATTATAAACAATCGCTTGACCATTTGATAGATTGTGATTATTAATAAAGGTTATAGTTTCGTTAGTAACATCTATTCCGCCAGATTCTGTGTTCAGTCTGGCATCAAAAGATAGTTCCCTATATCTTTTTCCAATAATAGGTTGTAGTACAACTCCGCTGCCATTTCCACCAGTTACAGTTATTGATACCACATTATCAATATCAAAGTCTTGTGGATCAACATAAACTGCTGTTACGATACCACTAATAACAGGACGAACTAAACATGTAGTACCAGACCCTGGATTTGAAATTTGAATGGTGGGTGGATTAATTACATCATAATTTAATCCACTGTTTAATATTTCTACATTTTCTATTGGACCATAATAAATTTGATCATCGGATTTGTAGTTTGTAATTTCAACACCGTTGATTAGCATCCCAACTGGTCCAGGAACAGTTTCTACACCATATCCCGATTCAATGTTTGGATTTATTGGAAACTTTTTAAGTAATTTTTGTGGTCCTATTTTTTTACCACTATTTTCCAATAATGTAAACGTATGACTACCAGTTCCAGACGAGAGTGGTTCAAATTCAATATAATCATCAATAGGTATAAAAGATCTTGATGAATAAAGTCTAATTTGGTTCTTATTAGTTAATACCTTTACATAATAAATTCCTTCAGAGAGACCCGTAATATCAGTTGTTTGTGGAGAATAATAAACGGCATCACCGGTGATGAAAGGTACATCACTATCAAACGATAGAATGGAGTACTTTAAAGTTGAAGCATCATATCCCTGGATTCTTGATCCAGTTGCTTCAACTAAAGTTGCTTTAGAAATATTCTTAGTTATTTCATAAGATGGTAAAGAGTTTGAGGCAATGTAAAAATATTGATCAGAATCATTGTAAACATTTTGAACATCTGAAGTAATTACATTATTACCATAAACAATTTCTGCACCAGAACTAATAGACTTGTTTAGATTTCTTCTGATATCATAGGAAAGTCCAACTACTGGGGCAAATCCCGCCAAATTATCAAGTAAAATTTCTTTTGTTAATGGGTTAATGTTTTTTACAATAGCACCACTAACAACTACATTTTGTGTTCCTCTTACTAAAACATCTATGTTATCATTTTCCTTTAAACTTGATTTATCAATTTCAGAATACAGAGTGTAAGAAGATCCAGAGATCTCTTTAATTTGATATCTAGATGATGTATTATAAATCCAAGAATTTGAAAAAATTTGTTTTTTGGTTTTATCTTCTTCTGGATTTAGAATTTTTTCACCAAGATTTTTTACAAAAATTCTTTCACCTTCTGAAGTTAATTTAATATCAGAAGTTGGGACAAATTCAGATAAAACTCCAGTAATTCTGAGCTCTACTTTTTTAGTTAAATCTCCATTTTCATAACCATAAATTGTTTCGTCCGACCTTAAATCGGAAGACGAACTAATAGCAGAAGATATTCCACTACAATTTAAAAATTGGTTGATTGTTTTATCAGTATATGTGATACTATTACCACTGGAGATAACGTTTCCTGATGTACTAAAACCAATTGTTGAATCAACTGTGATTACAGAGGAACCAACTGAAACAGTTCCTATTACCTTGGTTTTTCCTGGGATAATAAATGTACCTTCAATTAAGTCCTTTTCATCAAATCCGACAAATAATCCTAATTTGTAATATGTCCTTCCTTTTCTACTAATAATTTCAACTTCAGACACTGAAGCTTGAGTATTTACGTCAGTTGATTTTCTAATTGTTTGTCCAACTAGATTATTTGGATCTCCAGAAATTCTTTCTGCAAGTACGATTTCTCTTCTAATAAACTGAGCAGAAGATGGTTTTAAAAGATATTGCTCAAGATCAATTACCTTTGGTGTAACTCCATACAAAACATTAAAAAGAATTCTAAAAGATTCTTCTGTTCCTTTTGATTGGTAAAATGCCTTAGATTCCTTAATAAAATTACTTACATCTAAATTAGATACAAAATCAACGTTTTCTAATCCAGGAGTAAGAGTGTACTTAATTTTTTTATAAAATTCTTTTAAAAATAAAGAACTTAGATTAGAAACAATTTTACCAGAAGTATGTGATGTTGCTGAAGAAGTTGAAAAAACTAATTCACCTGGAGCATTATCAGCATGATAAGATGTAATTCCACTAAATCCGCGAACACATCCGATAAAAGTATTAGTTGTTACTCCAGTGTAGGTAATGATCTCATCATCAATCTTAAAGAGTCCATATTGATTTGGAAACCCTTTAGTGCTATCTACTTGAATTGATGAACTTGTGCTAGTAATACCAACAGATAGAAACGTCTGACCAGTAATTACTTCAGGTGTTAAATTATCTAATCTTAAATATTGATCTAAATTATCTACAATATCAACCGTTCCACCAGAAAATTCCTGTGAAATATAATATTGCTTTAAAAATTCTGATGCCTTTGGACTCTCTGATAAAATATATTCTGGAAGTTGATTTTCAACAATCTGTTGTATTTGTACTCTTGTTTCAAACCCTGTTGCTATCATCTTATATCCTCTTTAGTTCCCCGTTTAGATAGTTTGAAGTTACCTTAAACCCAATGCCAGATATTTGTTCCCCAGAAGAAATTGTATCTTTAATCATATTTATGGTACTATCCGCAACACTAAAACTTAGATATAGATCTTTAAGTCCAATAACATCGTTGGATTCTGGGTATGCTTGAACTTGAATTATATTATTAGGTAAGTCTGTAGCAGTTATGTTGATGGTAGTTAAAAGTATTTCTCCAGTCGTATAGTCAATTGTTCCAGCAGATTTGATGACGACAATATTATCAATACCATTTGGATTTGGTTTAACAATTGAAACATCTCCCATACCACTACCATCTAGATTTCCATTAACATCTTTCTTAGGAACATCCGTTAGGTATACAGTGTCTGCTTCTCCAGAAATTCTAAATCCAGTGCTCTTAATATTAAATCCTTTTGAATTAATATGGAACTGATTTCCAAAGCAAAGTTCGTATTGGGCAAAGTCATTTACAGCAGCTTTTAGATTTCTTCTGATAATAACTCTGGTGATATTAGATGTAATCGCAGTATCAACATCATCAATAATTCTTACTAACTTACTGTACTTAAATCTACCACCAAACTTATTGACATCTGTTGATGATGAATAAGTTGTAAGAGCATTGGTCACTCTGGTTTTTAGATCATTTACATTAGAAACCTTAGGTGAATCATAATAGACTGCAGAGTCTATCTCTACATAAAGAACCTTGAGATCAATAATTGACTGGTTAATTCCTGTAAGAGAATAATTCTTAAGTTTATTTAAAATTTGTTGCTTGTCAAAGTCAGAAACATAATCACCATTCTTTGGTTTAATGCTGATTAAAACGGTTCCAAACTGAGGTGGGTCTAGTTCTTCTCCACCAACAACTGAAACTGATTCTGTGTTCGGATAGATTTGTTGAATAATAGATTCATAATCTCTTCCCGTTACTGCTCTATACTGTGATGAATACAGACGGGGGGCAAAATACTTGATGGAATCAATACTTTCAATCTCCCCACCATTGGATGATGATGCGGTAGTTACAACAGAAACTGTTGATGATGGAGTCACAATCTCATCAGAAGATCCTCTTAGTGATCCAGAGAAAGAAAAGAGTGATGCCCCATTGCCATCTTTTCCATCAGTAACGATATAGGTTACGGTGATGATCGTTCCATTTTCTAATTTCTTACCAAAAATACCATCACCAAATAAAAGTTCGTATTTTTCGTCCTTTATTTCTTGAATTAGATAAGTTTCTGATGTGCTCTGAACATTTAAAATATTATCAACTAATGTATATTCCCTCCCCAATCCAGTATCAGAAATACCTTTTACATAAACAACAATCGTAGAGGTGTCAATAAAAGAATTATCTAAAATAAATCTTTGATCTAATGACCCATCAACAACAAACTGGTTGCGAAGAAAAGTTCCTTGATAGATGTTGATATCAGAAAATGATGCAACACCACCAGTTACAGTGCTTGTTACATTTTCAGGAACAGCAAATGTATAAGTCGTATCAGAAATTCCACCAACGCACACCAGTCCCGCCTGTAGAGTTAGTGTTGGACTTGTTGTGGTAGTTGGCACATTAAATGATACGACCGCCTTAGAGGCGCTTCTAGAGCGTGGTACGTATCCGATATTTCTTGCTAACGAAACAACATTTTCTCTTAATGTTGCTGAGTCTAGAAAAGACTCATTCACAACCATGTTAGAGTTAAATGCTGTAATATATGTGTTGTACGCTAACGTGTCAATTAATACAGAAAAGTTTGACCCTTCAAAGTCAAAATCTGTAAAATTAGAGTTCGCACGAAGATAGTCCTTGATTGAGGTCTTGATCTGATCAAAGTCTAAATTAGTAAACTGTGTAAAAGGCATTTTATCTTGTTGCCTCTAGGATAAATGTAAATTCTTGAGTCGGGAATTCCTGTCCAATAATATCAAAGAATATCGTTGCTTCAAATTCGTTTGTATCCGGTTTAGGATTTACCTCAACAACAATATTTTCAACTCTGGATTCAAAGTTCTCTATTGCCAATTCAATTTGTCTTTGAATGATTGAGGCAGTACCAAAATCAACGAATTCAAAAAGACTACTACGTACATCAGATCCAAAATTTGGATTAAAAAACTTTTCCGTAGGAATTGTTTCTACAATGTTTCTGACCGATCTTTTGATCGCATTTTCATTCTTTAGGATTGGTAAATCCTTTGTGACCGGATGAGGTTCAAAGGATAAACTAATATCTTTAAATGATCTAGATATCCTTTGTATTGCCATCGGACAAAAGTTTCTTGCTTTATTTATATCCTATTTCCAAGGAGAACCATAGGTTGGTTCAGTACCATAACCCCAATCATCATAGTCTTCATCATTACGAATTTTTTCATGAAGTTCAGTTTGTGTTTTTAAATCATGCTTTGGTGCCAAATCGTGCATGACTTCTTGAATAATTCTTTTCTGTGGTGTTACTGATTGATAATCTGTGATGAGTTGTGTAGTTCCCCACATCTCTCTCATATAATTTTGATCTCTATCTACGGGTAAATTAGACATTTTAGCTCCTGTTTTAAGTCAATAAAACAGAACTTTTATAAAGGAGGTTGCTATCTCCTTACTTCTATTTAACGATCTATTTCACGCAGAGAATATGAGTCGGAATTAAGGTACTTTAAGATTTCAAGAGCAATTAATTTTGGATTTCCTTCACCACATGTATAGACATCCACTGCTAAACACCCATTTTCTGGCCAAGTATGACAAGAAACATGACTTTCAGAGAGTGCGATGACGACTGTACATCCCTGTGGAAGAAAACAATGGGCAAATGTGTTCAGAATAGTCATTTTCGCACGTTCAATGCCCCTAATCATGACGTTCTGTAGAGATTCTACGTCATTAATCAGGTCAAAATCAACATCATACACCTCTAGAAGTAGGTGCTTACCCATTGAAAACTTTTCCAACTCAATTTGTGGTAAAAAATCTATTTATTTTTGTTCTAAATTTGTAATTTCGTACATATAGTGCTCTGAAGTTTCAATTTTTCGTTTATTTTCTACAGAGTAGATCGTCATGTCAATCTCATAACCTGGATTTTTACTGATTCTGTTAAAAGTCCAAGCATTATCATACCAAACAATGCGATTATTTGGATAGGCATAGTAATTTCCAGTCTCTACTTTAAATAAATGAGCACATTTATGCTCTGGAGTCTCTGAAAAGTTAAGATCTGGTATTCCTTTGTTTTCCCAAGACCAGTCAAGAGTGAACATATAAGATCCAATGACCTTTTTTCCATCAGGGCGTATCAAATCTGCCTGTAATCCAGCAAGACGAGCACGTTTTTGTACATCAATATAGGGAGAAAAACAATCCCAGTACATAATATCTTCTAAGGGTTCAATCTCAGCATCTGGTCTCCAGCAAAAAGCGTGAAGTGGCCTGCGAGTCCAATTCACGCCATTTTCAAGAAATGCCTCAAATAGAGGAACTCTTTTTTCAATACTTGCGACGGAATGTACGTCACATTTGGTCACTTCACCATGTCCTTTCTGATGATTAAACAGAAACTCATTACGAATATAACAAGACCAATCTGGTAAACTATGGTTTAAGTATGCCATTGATTAACCTTTACCTTGTCCTCTGTATTTTTTCCGTGCCCCATTGCGAGAAGAAGCGGCATATTTGGTTCCCATACCCGCACCTTGACGAGACTTTTTAGGAGGACCAGGAAGATAAGAACTATTCTTATTCAGACCACCTTTTGCTTTTGCTGCCATACGTTGTTATTCTCCAATAAAATTTCAGTTTCAAGATCTCCAGGACATGGAGCACCTGTCTGATAATACTCTATAGACAGATCCTCCATCACATTGAAATATTCTTCTTCTGTAAGACTTGAATAAATTCTTCTTCCCTTACAGAGAATATTATATCGTTCGTTAGCCATCAAATGATTCTTGTCTTCTCGTGACCAACTCTGATACGAGGATCGCACCAGATTTCAAAACCTGCTTCCTTTGCATCCAAACAGAATGATACGTCTTCTCCACACATATCCTGTACTTCACCAGATTCAAAGACTTGCATCTTTGGAGCAAACCAAGGATACTTCATCTCTGAGTGTTCAAAGACTCCGTTCTTAATCAACAACCAACCAAATCCAGCATAATCAACAGTGAATGGTTTCCGACGCTTTGAGATACTCTCAATGGTTTCGTGATTCATAACACCACCATTGTTGCGGAAATCATCCTCTTCCATCCAGTGTGCTACAGAGGTTGTTCTACCATCCTCTGTACAATACCATCCAGAAGCAATGTCTTGATCCATCAGAACAAGTTGCCAGAACTTTTCAGTATTGAAAACAATATCACTATCAATCCATAATTGCCAATCATACTTCAGTTTACCATCCCAGGGAATCTGATCAGGTCCACGAAGTACATTTGCTCCAAGACACTTACAACGGGCAAAGTTCACCATTGATGAGTAGTCTTGTGAGATCTGAATACTTGCTCCTGCCTGTACCAGATCAAAACAAAGTTGAACAAAATTCTTTAAGTAAGTATATGAGACTCCTCTTCCAGGTAGACAGAACACAATTGTCTTACCCTTTACCATTTCACGGGCAAGATTGTAGTCCCACTCTGGTTCTGAGGCAGTCGGCGTTTTTGCTTTTACGGTAAATCCTTTAGCCATAATAGAATGCGTTTACATCAATGATCATACAGTATTATGTAGAGATTGTCAATCACCCTCAGTTTCGGTTATTACGAGATCTCCACCCTCAATTGATAGGCGAACTTGTGTATCTTCGTACCATGAAAGATCGTTTGTAATCCACTCAGGAATTACAATGTAATAGTCGCCCGTGATTGGATCGACTTGTACAGACTGAAAATTTTCTCCGGAATTTTTTCTCATTTCGTGTATATGAATCTTCTTTTTAGATTTATATAGCACAGTATATTATACTCGCGTCCGTAACACTTTGTAGGTTAGGGGGACCCATGGTTTTTATAACGGGGGCGCCCCCCGACGCGGCGGAACGGCGGGGCACTGGTGTTCACGAACGAATGGCACGGGGCACAAAGTTACAATGAAGACCCGCAATCTCCCAGGCAGGGAAACCATCAATGCCCGCACGATTGAGTGAACGACCTGCGTTACCTTCACGGTGACTGTTAAGTTGCGGGCGACCCTTAGCAACGTTGGTGCTCACCCATACGGTTTGACGGGTGTTAAGATCGGATGCGATGTTGTAGAGTGCCATGATAACGAATGAGGAATGTGTGTGGTTTAGTGTAACTCAGTCACGTGCCGAATCAAAGACCGAATAGAAACAATCCCATGCCCAAGTGTCGGCAACGAATGTATCAATGCCGCACTGATCACAAACCCAATCATAGGCACTGTCGCAGTTAGCATTAGTCTCAACCACGAAATCGTAGAGAGAAGCAATAGCACCACGGAAGCAATCATTCTCCATTTCAGACACCCACCACTTGCCAGTTTCAGTGCTCTTGTTGATCATCTTGCCGTCAATGGAGAATGCTTTGATCACGGACATTTGAGTTGCTTTTCTTTGACTCTTTTAGTATTGCACAAAAAAGGTGCTCACGGGGAGAAGAGTGGACACCTCTACAACTGTCACCAAATCAACGGGGTGCCATCGGTATCGGTTACAATTCCCTGTTCATTGTCGGCAGCGATAGAGTCAAGAATTGCCATCAGTTCGTTACCATTACCAGCACGATTCAGCAGAGCAGTGGCAAGATCAAAGGTCATGATAAAATGTAAAACAGTGTGATTTGAGTTGGGGTGTCTTTAGAGCGCATCCCATTCTCTATAAAACCTATGCCAGACGCATCCCAGAGAAGAACGGAATGGGTGAACCGTTGTAGTTAACGAACCACTGAAAGTTCTTCTGAAAGACACATTCACCAGTGATTCCGAATTCTTTCAGAATAGCATTCAGGCGGGACTTTGTGGTTTTGGTTTGATATCCACCATCAAACAATTCGATCCAGGTTTCACCAATTCGGGCAATCAAATGACCGTGCAGGTAGACATCAGAAACATTAGAACATGCGATCACCTCAGTGTTATCAAGTTTGAAATCTTCGCTTGCTTTGATTGCAGCGTTCATCAGGCGTTCGATCTTCCGCATGGGTTGGGGTCGTTTGGTATGGGATAATTCTACAGGGTCAGTCGCGGATCCAGGAGGCAGCAAGTGCCAGTGCATCAGCTGTCACAAGGCGGATCGGCTGGAGCGGTTGCCAGAATACTGTTACCAAAACAACCGCAATAATCCATTTGTTTGTGAACATCAGAAGGCATAGTTTACGACACGATCTTCACAGTAACCACGGCGGGAATGAGTGAAGTAATCGGTCTTATCTTTGCCACCCGATTGAGTGAACATGTTGCGAATGTAGAAGTCAAACCCACGCTCATCTTCCTTCCACTCATTGAGTGCCTGATACTGCTTCAGAGTAACATTCAACTCAGCGATGAGTTTGTTATACAGATCGCGCTTTTCTTTGCTCACCACATCATCAGCAAAGAACACCGTGGTTTCGTTATACTTTTTGCTGCTGAACACGTAGATAACACCTTCCTTCGGCAATCCGCCATTGTAGGTAGGATATGCCTGCTTGCTGGACTTACACTCAATGTCGTAAGTTTTGCCGTTGTGATGCACACGGAAGTCAGGAGAGTTCTGAATACCATTCGGTTGATATTCATATTCCAGGTTATACTTTTTCAGCAGATCTTCTACCTGCTGTTCGTGATACGAATTGTCTTGAGAATTGCTGGCATACTTGAGATCCAGGCACTCAATGAAGAATTGATTCAGTGTAGACATTTTAGACTCCTCGGACTTGATTGCCCGTTGTAAGTGTGTGGGGTTCGTTTCCTTCCCCCCGATGAACATAGTATGGCACCCCCTGCGGGTCAAATCAACAGGGTGTGTGCCACCTTCTCAACTGGCACACTGAAACCGTTGGTTGTTGAAGTTATGATACGCAAAGACCTCACGATTCACCAGTTTGAACATACCAAACTCATTGGAGAGAACGTAACCCTCAGCATCAATTCTGTTGCCGTACAGGTATGCTGCAGGACCTTGATTGCGGCAGAGGAACAAACAATCATCTTTGATCGACTTCACCAATGCCCACAGACGCAGCAGGTTAATGTCACAATCAAAGTTCTCAGGGTTGACTTCTTCACCAGCACGAATGCAGGCGTTGATCTGTTGTTTGATCTTTGCCGCTTCCTTATCAGTTACGAACTCACAGGCAGTAGACATTTGACGGGCAAAGTCACAGATCTCTTCTACATCGGCAAACGATTCTTGCCCATGCTGAATGTATGCTTCAGGTTTCACAAATTTCACATAGGGAGTATCGGTGATGATAAACTTCATCGGATACGTTACAGCATCACGAAGATCTTTGTCGGCAATGTAGTAAGTATGAGGAGCAACAATGATCTTCTCATAAACTACCTCAGGGAACTGATAAGTGATCGTGTTAGGAGTATACTCAGTGTCACCACCGAAACCAATAAAATCACCTTGAAAGATACCGTCTGAATGAGGCAACCAATCAAAACAAGCGTGAAGAATGTTTGCAACTTCGCCTTGATAGAATTGATTGATCTCATCATGCGAATGTGCGATCCGAATCTTTACTTTGTTAAAGACTGCTTTGGTGCCAACGAAGAATTCACCGTTGGCAGGATTAATACCCCAAACAATAGCAGGTGCCCCGTCAATCTTTACACTCAGATTGCCACGGGCAGTAAACCAATCCAGAACAGTAAGGTCACCCGTCAGGATAGAATCTTCGGGGTGCTCAAGGTGGGTGTTTTTCATACTGTTAGTATTACATGGATTGGGGGGCATCGCAACCCCCCTTGTGCCACTTACTCAACCGTCACACTCTCCACCAGTTCTTGAATCACATCTTCATCATACACATTGGCGATCTCATTGAGAACATCTTCCTCATTCATGTGAGATAGATTTCCCACAATGGTATCATACGCAAATTGAATCAAACACTTCACATCCATCTCATCAACAATACGCTCGGCGTAGTTGTCAATCAGTTGGTCAAGTTGTTGGGAAGTAAGGGTCATTTCAGAACTCATCAAGACAGTGACGGGAAGTTTGATTCAGACGAATGAGAATGTCATTCCAAAACTCTTTATCCTCATCATCATTGTACTGGTTGTTATCTTCAACCAAACGAATGAGATTGTTAAGATCGTCGGGAGTGAGATAGTTCATCAGTAATCGTAGTTGGCGTTCAGGTACTCATTGACATCAAACTTTTCATCTTTCAGTTCAGGAATGTCAAGGTCAAAGATCTCACCAGGAGCATCTTGAATCTCAGACCAGAGTTCATCAAACATGGTTCAATTCCGAACGACAAGAGTACAATACACGGGATGGGGGGTCACCACAACCCCCCTTGTGCCACTTTCGCAACTGGCACAAGAATTCTTATACAAACTCCGCAAGATAGTAATCTAAAGGCAACTCAAGTTCTGCCGCTTTCTGTTCCCATTCATCCCATTCTTCCTGGGATGCATCATTCAGGAAATCTTCACGGGAATATTCAAAAACGGGACCACACATTTGAATCAATTGCGACAACGAAGGTACAATATCCCACCACGTGGCAGATATCAAGGGGTCTTGTGCCACTCTCTCAATTGGCACGTGATCAGCTGGCATTCTCAATAAGCATAATATTATTGAGAATCAATAAGATCTTGTAGTTGAGAATAGATCCAATTGTCAGACTGTCACACTAGAAGACATCGCTGTAGTCTTTGATGCTAATGTGTACATCTTCATCATCTTCTAGGTGTAGCAGTTCTCTCCAGGGAACATCATCTAGTTCTAGATCATCATAACACATGAGATCTAATGTAACACGTACCATGCGCTTTGCGTGTGTGGCAGACATGTGATTCTCGTGCGATGTTTACTATACTATATCATGCATAGTGACGATACGCAAGTGATTCATAATCTTGCCCATCTCGTGCGTAATCTTCATCTAGATCTTGTGCATAATACTCCTCTAGATCATATGAATAGTCTGTTGCGTATGTGTAGTCGAGATCGTAGTCGTCGTACATAGCTCGTCGAGATCTGTATGATGCTTTATGATTATAGCAGATATCTCGTCCAGATGTCAAGAAGGCTTCTAGACGAGATTCACATAAGAGTATATATGTATTCTCGTCGAGATTTATGTGGGTTTGGGGATTTTTGCGGGCGTGGGACTTGACAAACTGCGCGTCTTATGATACGCTCGCTTAGGTCACAAGTCTCAGAGGCATTTAGAAGACTTTATGATGCTTTATGATCGGTCTTTTATAAGCATTTAGAAGACTTATAAGACTACCTATTCTCAACAATATTCTCAATTGATTCTCAATTATTATTAACTTATTGAGAATTAAATAAAAAATACATTAATGTTTTTTATTATATTTTTTAATTAAATTTAACCTTTTATTGTATCAGATTATACCATTCTCAACCTTCTGGTATAAAATCCCACATCTCTCCATTCCATTGCCACTTACGATCTTTCCAACCATAAACCTGTCCTACTTCTGGGTTCATAGGAAACCGTGGTCCATCACTCTCTTTATGTGGATTCTGTACCTTATCCACTACTTTATCAAACTCACCATTTAACCAATCAGCATCAGAAACCATCCACTTATCAATCGGACAAGAGTCTAATGCGAATGATGCTTTTTGATCCAGAAAACATCCACAATGCTTACACCTGACTTGTTTGGCATCATAGTATTCACAACTCTTACATACATCTAATCTCTGTTGTTTGACCTCTGGGGATACAAACAAAGCATTAGATGAGAATGCCTGCTTGACAACTTCAAATGTAAACTTAGCAAGGTTCTTTCCTTGCTCTGGTAATGATGGATAATCTTGAGTCATTTGTTATGGTTGATATGCTCCTTTAATTGTAGCAGAATTTATCGTTCCTGTCACGCTATAATTCGATCCTGTGATTGCTCTTCCATTAGATCCACCCGATCCTGAATTTGAAGTATTACCACCTGATACTCCCCAATCTCCTCCATTACCACCAGTCTCTCCTTGTAATCCATCAGATCCAAGTGAAGGACATCCACCAGTGGCACCTGCTGCTCCTGCTGTTCCATCAGTTCTTGATTGATTGTAACCTCTGCCCAATCCTCCATTTCCACCTTCTCCTCCTGCCGCTCCTGGTACACTGTATGGAGTATCTACCTGACAGTTAGTAGAACATGTTTTTGAATTACATCCACCCTTACCACAATTACAGTTGTTTCCACCAGCTTGGTTGTATGATATCGCATATCCAGGACTACATCCAGGGCATCCACCACAGTTTGAACCAGTGGTATAAAAACTGGTGCTAATACAAGTGCCCGATGCTCCTGTTGCTCCTGTCGCACCTTTTTCACCACCACCTCCACCACCATAGATGTTTGCGGACCCATTGACTTCTACAATGACTTCGGATCCTGTGGACTGTACATACAATGCGGGACCACCATTTCCACCACTGATGTTACCTGATGTTCCATTGGATCCACCAGCACCATAGATGCCACCAGCAACATTGACTCTTAAATTATGTGTCTCAGCCTGAAGATATGCTGCGTACTGTGATATGTTAGAGGATCCCATTGTACCGTTCAGATACATGTACTTCCGAACATTCTTATTGAGATTAGAGTTCCAGGTCTGTGTACCAATATTAAATCCAGGTGATGATGGCGATGCCGTATTATCATCAGTACCAGACTGTGTGATGAAATAATACTTGATGGTATTACGAAACTGTGAAGTCTTCCAATTATTAGATGTGGTTACATTCGCATTCTCAGTCGCATCAGGTACAATCGGACTGGTATCAGATGTACTGGTGATTCGTCTTAACTGTGATGCTTTGATTGGCAGTGTATCAGAAGAGAAACTACCATCCACTTGTTGTGCTCGGAAGGTCGTTCTTAACGATGAAAAGGAGATACTTCCAGAGGTATAATAGGGTCCCGCTTTTGTGACTGTCGCTGACATTCGTATGAGGCAAATCCTGTGTCTCTATTTAGATCATCATTCCAATGTCTTATGACCCCCGCGACAATGAATAGATTAGTAACAAGATAAGTACCGAATATAACAGTCCGTATATGAGCAATGTGATCTGCTTCTCTGTCATTTTTCGTTGCCTTCTCCCCAAGTGCTTTCGCCCACAGTCTCCACAACGTTTTCTTTTTCTTCATAGATTGATTCTCTTGATCTTACATATGTCAGTTCTTTCCATTGATTATGATAACACAGGACCATCAAACGATCATTGCGATGAATGGAACATGCCTCATAGTTCTCTTCATTTTTTGGTTTGACTCCTATCTCAATGGTAATATATTTCTTATCCTTGAAATACACCCATCCCTCAATATGTGGTTTCCACTTTACATAATGATTAACTTGTGGTTCATACATATGCCGCTTCTAATGGAGTTTGCTTGGGAACCATTGCCGAATAGGGTGATGTTCGTTCTATACTAACAGCGTCCCCGATCTTTCCTGAGTTGATGGGGGAGTAATAGGTTCTGGTTTTGGTATTATAGAATCCCCAGATACAACGAACCTCATCACCAAGATTGTAGTCAAACCTACGGTCATAATGAATCCAGATAGCAACAACATTGCGTTTAAACTCTGTCTGCTCATAGTGCATTCCGTTCGGTGGACGATGGGGAAACTCAATCATCATGATCTGGAGTTGCTTTTAGATCGTTTGGATTTTCACCATTGGCAACACATTCATTCAAAATGACATCACACTGTTCTTTGGTCAGTTTGCGATGAATAACTTCCCATCCAGAAGTGAATTGTTGCCAGATTTTATACAGTTGCTGTTCAGTCATGATCAGGTCGTAAAAGCATCAATAATACCAGATTCGTAATCATCCACCAATGAGAACTTCTGTGCCTTGACAACATTTGGCATAATCAGATTCTGATACTTCTCATCAAAACCATCTTCTCCAGAGAGAAGTTCAAATGCCTCTGTATCATTCTCTGCGATGAGACTGACGACTCCACCATATTCACTGGAGGGAAATGGCACCCAGTAATCAACAATGTACAGACTTTTCATTTTCTTTGGTAAATTACTCCTTTATTTTAGATGAATGATTCAAATTTGTCAACTGACGCTGTAGTTCTACTCTTACTGAAACCAGATGCCCATACAGAAACTTTTGATACTCATTGTCTTTAATCAGAGAAGTAATGTTATCAATCTGCATCAGTGCCAGAATCAATTTGGTCTGGTCATTCATACAAACTCCTGTATGTAGTAATCAACAGGCACATTCATCTCTGCTGCTTTGGTCTCAAAATAACTTTTAGTATATTGTCGTGCTGCTTCGCGTCGCACATAGTTCTGGACTTCAACATCAGCATGTTTCATAAAGTCCTCAAAGGCAGTCATAAACTGCTTTACATCTTCGTCGTTCATTGTTGATGAGTTGAATGATTGTGATAGTAAGCATCAAACATTTTGTTGTCACGTTGTATCAGAAAGGCATTGTATCCGATCATCATCACAGCAACCAGAACAGCATAAGCAATGTACTTACGTTTCATTAACCACACTCCAAATCGTAGGATACAGATGAAAGCAGTTGTTGATAGATCTTTTGTTTTAGATCTGAAAGATCCTCTGATGTCCGCGATTCATCAATCAATCGCAGAATCAAAGTTAAATCGGTAGAGGTCAACATCAGCAGGCACCGTAGAAAGGATTGCCAGTTTGAGGAAGGTCAACATTATCACCAGTCACAACATAATCATGTGCCAGGCGGTCACGGATTGCCAGAGACTTCTCCACACGATTCAGATACTTCTTAGAGATCTGATCAACACCCTTCCAGGAGAGAACCTGCATACACCATTCGGCACTGATGTCACCATAAGGAGTCTGAACAGGATAGAAACCAACCAGCATGGTGCCATCGGCAGACTGGAGGGTGGGGAAGTCAGGCATGGGGTTGTTCCCTTGATTACCTTTGTATTATAGGTCAGAAGGACGGCACCACATCGTTGCGTAGACCAGTTTGCGAACTGTCCATTCGCTCATAGAGCGTGTAAAGTTTGTTATACAGTGCTGGTACACTTCCATATTCCCGGGCGATTTGATTCTCATCACGGAGATTCAATAACTGAAGTGCGGATAGAATTACACCAACTTCATGAACATTTAGATTAACATTTGCTTCGGTCATTTCTTTTCAGTCTCCTTTGCTACAGGTTTAGGTGTTGTGTAAGGAACTCTACCAGTCTCATTGTACATCAGAATGTCGTATTTGAACTTACATTCCAATGGTTTTTGATTACACATTTTCAGTGTGTCATTGTGTGATGATTGTGAATAAAAACCACCACCAGTGATAAATCCAAGCATTGCGATTAAAGCAAAACTAGGATACAAAACAACTTCTTTCATGATTCAATCCCAACTAACATTTTGAAGAAGAAAACCAGGCATCACCATACTCCAGGCACCCTCCTGATTGATACCACCAACTTTATATTCCCACTTATAAGCAAACTTATTATGACTGTCCCAAGTCATAAAACCTTTCTCCTTATCAAACCAAGATTTGATCGTCAGACCAAACTTGTTAGAAAAGATATTGCGAGTGCGAAGTGCTCCACCAGTTTCGCGGGTTTCTACTACTTTACACACATCATGATAGGTTTGAAGACTTGATTCTAAGGCACAAGGAGTTTCATATGTAAAGGGGCGATATGTTTTAGGTTTTGCTGGTGCGGTCTGTGCCAGTGCTGGAGAGGCAAACAGCAGCACAGTCAGCAGCAGAAGTTGTTTCACAGTTTTCCTCCAGTTTTGTTATATTCTATCATAGAACGTCGTGCTGCGTAAGCCTCAAATTCAGATGCAAATGATGCGATGGTTCGCCCAGTATCAGTCCAGACCAGATACCAACGATTCGCAAACTGTTTGATGTAAATGGGTTTCATACAGAAGGATTGACAGAGATCTCACGGATGTTCAGACCACAAAGTTGATCATAAACACGTTTCAGAATAATATCTACTGCCTTCTTCGCTTTGGATTTCTCATACCAAATGGTCACACAACCATCGTAGGTTTCAACTTGAATGCGGTAGGTTTTCATGATTCAGTCCTCAGGGTAGAGTTTCCAACCATCAGGGCGGATGCCCAGTTCTTCACAACGCACCTCATAAACAATCCGCTTCAGAAGTTGCAGCGGCATTTCATTTTCAATCTTTTTCTGAATGGTGCGGCGGATCTGGGCGTCCTGTGTAGTGTCGGTGACCATCGTGGTTCCCTTGATTACCTTGTAATTATAGGGCACCCATCAGGCGATTCGGGAAGAACTGTGCCACTTGATGATCCGTCCACCCATTCTTATCAAATAGGTACTCAAGATATAGAGTTTCTTCTTGCTCCCGTGCCTCAATTTCGTGTGGTTGATCCCAATAGTCCACATCTTCCATACATTCTTTACCATAATACATTTTTCCACGCTTGGACCGCAGCGAACCGACTACCCACTGCCGCAGGTGGACCAGTTCGTGTAAAAGAGTTTTTATATACAACTCCTCCTCCATATGAGTATCCAACTCAATCAGAAACTCACGGGGACGATAAGACTCACCCACATAGTCACAGTAACCATAAACTTGCTCACGTTTCAGACCACGATGAAGAATCTCCACCTCAATCTTATGACGGGGAAGGAATCGATTCAGAAACCAAGTGGTAACGTCCTCACAGAGGAGTTTAGAATAACCGTATCCAGAATACGTGATGTAAGACATTGACCCCAGTGTAGAAACCAAACGAAAGATGAAACAAAAATGAGTTTGTGTGTCGCTGTCATCGGGCAATCACATCCAGAGATTCTAACAGCATCATCGCAAGATCCATACGATTGTCTTCATCAACCACAGGAATGTTAGCATCAACAAATTCAGAAGCAAGTTGCCCAAAGAGTTCTATTGTCCGCTCATCAGCAAACACAGACGTAGCAAACTCACTCTTGAAACCATCACGCAGCAGTCGCAGGGACTTAGTGATGGTCAATTCACGGATTTCGTTAGCGTAAGTCATTTTGAAGAATTGTTGAGTTGGGATAAACATCAGCGAGCATAAAGGTAGGAACCTGCCCAGTCAGCGTGTTGAAGCAACCATTCACGCTGCTCAATGATGCGAAGATCATAACGAACACCTTTGGCAGGTGCTTTCCAAGATGCAGACTTATACACTTGACCAGTCTTCTTGTCCACAAAAGCGTGGACAGAACGCGAACCATTCGCATTCATAATGATTTTGTGATACTTACGACCCGTTTCGGGGTAGAAGTCATAATCACAGATACCCTGCTTCAGTTTAGCAATACAAGCATCGTGATACTCCTCATTTTCAGTACGAAGTGCGTGAGACCGAATGCTGTAATCAATGTAGTTCTGGCGCAATGCTTCACAGAGAGCATAGGTGTGACCCAGAACTGCCTCTGCGATGTTCTTCCGTGCCTCAGCAGTGGCGGCGTAGTCAGCGAAGGTCGTGGTCATTGCTTGGTTGCGTATGTGCTTATTATAAGGCACCTAGGCGCCTCTCAGAGCGTCAGTATGCCAGTTCAGAATCTGGCACCCAGGGTTCATCATCACACAAATAACCCATCCAATCTGCTGGTTCAGAACCATAGATTTCAATTTCCCGCAGTTCCTCAATCAGTTCAGACAAGTCCATGATGATCCTTTAACTACTTGAGTATTATAACAGAAAGTGGACTAAACCGCCAGTGCTCCAGAAGGAATCTCTACAACTTCAGGCAGTTTGCTGTCATCAAACCGATTCATATTGTAGCAGACCCATTCACCACTACGGAAGACATAAGCATACTCTTCGCTGTTATCAGGCAGAAGATATTCACACAGGTCAGCATCAAGGCGAGGAGGGCAATCTTCACCACGAGCACTATAATACTCGGGTTGATTTTCATCATTCCAACAGGTGCTCATATCACCACCGTCAATCAGTTCGGCGGCAAGTTCTTTGCTGTTGTAGTGCGTCTTCAGGATGCGACCCAACCAAGCTTCATAACCATCCCAGTGGTGATAGGCAGACAGGATGGAACCATCAAGCAGTTCAATACCAATGCGAGAGCGGGTTGCCATTGGGGCGTTTTCTTGAGTACCTTGTTAGTATAGGGCATCCAGCAGCGGATTCTGGGGGTCTTGTGCCAGTTCCTCAACTGCACACCGCCTGGTTGCGATTTCTGTGTAGTGGGAACTAAGATCTATGCCCATAAAGTTTCTATTTTCCCGAATGGCAGCGACACCAGTGCTCCCACTACCAACGAACGGGTCAAGCACCGTAGAATTGACAGGAGAATAGATCTTGATAAGATATGCCATCAAATCTACTGGTTTAACTGTAGGATGGTCATTATCAGTTCCTTTCTCTTTGCGTGTGGCACGAGGAGCATAGAAATACTTCTGATGTTCTGATTGTACCTCACCAATGATATTAGAAGGATACCTACCAGCAGGGTTTGCGTCCACAGTTCCATACTCAGCACCACTACCTGTAGTGTTACCATCACGACCGAATGTACGACGTTTGGCACCTTGAGCAACCCAACCTTTGGGTGGTTCTTTCTCCCAAGGAACACGAGTATTCTCAGTATCAATTAGACCACATCCCCACTCTTCAAAATTACTTTGGAGTGAACCTTTGTAGGGTTTCTGTGCTACCACAATCGGTTCGTGTGCTGGTTTCAAACGATTGAACTTTGGCATCTTTGTGGTCGTCATCCACATAATCTGATCCTTGATTGTAAACCCAGCGTCTTCTACATTACAAGCAAGACGATGATACAGTTCAGGAGAACAAAATGCCAGACAGAACGCACCAGGACGCAGAGTTCTATAAACTTCCTGCCAAATATTCACAGAAGGAACAGAATGATCCCAGTGATCCATTCCCATCCCATAGGGTGGGTCAGTTATACAAGAATGAAATGTATTATCTTCGTAACTAGCAAGAACTTCCTTACAATCTCCAGTCAGAATTGAAAAGGTCACAGGAGTCCAATAAACAATTCGTATTTTAGCACAAAAAAAGGAGGGAATCAACCCTCTTTCTAATCAATCGTCGTAAACTCTACATTCAAGCGCATCAGGATTGGCATCGCAATAAAGTTCTAAAGGAGTTGGATCGTGTAAATCTTCAGGGTGATTTGCTTTATATGTTTTAAGTGCTTCCAATTCCTCTTCAGTATGTCTCCGTGATTGTGGAGAAATCGTAGGATCACCCAGAAGATCTTCATCCTTCTGAATGTGTTGGTCTATATTTTCCATAGTTTTGTATCGTGTTGACAATATTTATTTTATTTTGGTGAGTTATCCTCTTTACCTTCAAGAGAACGAACCATCAATTCAGTGAATTTTTCCATTTTTTCAGCAGAAACTGTCTGCGGAGCATATGTAATGGCATCTTTCAGTGCTATAAGTTCGCTCCATTCCTCTTTTGTAAGAATTTCAGGTCCAGTTTTTGCTAGAGTCATAGGTTTTTTGCGATGTGTCCCAATATTAGCATTTCAATACATTAGTATCTATGAACTTAATGTTTTCTTTGGGATCGAGTTACAAATCTTTATGTTTATTGTATGATCTCCAGTCTTGTTCATCAAATTCACTCAAGTGTCTTTGACAGATGATCATTCCCGTAACATTGCAGGCATAAAGTGTTGAATCATACTTACAAGCGGTCCAGGTGAGCATCAAATAGTCGTAAAGATCAGAATGTTCTTCTTTATGTGGTTCTACAAGACTAATCAGTTCTTGTAGCATCTCCCGACTCATTAGGCGTTTCATTTTTTCTTTCCAAAAAAGAGTCAAGTGTATCTAGATCACTTAAAAGTTCTCTGTCACGATTCTTATCGTGATAATAGGACCACAGAGCATTGTGAACATCCATAAGATGATCTACCCAGAACCCAGCAGGATAAATTCCCAGAGCAGATTGTAGTCCACGATGAGAAGTTCCCTCATTTTCTGCTTTACACATAATATGAGTGATTGCTTCTACCATATCAATCTTATCTTCTTCAGACAACATATGATACTTTCCAATCGCACGTTGTCGTGATTCTTCATTTGCTTTCTGAAGTTCCTTAAATGAATCAGAATCCCACCAGTCCTTTAATGCTTTACCAAATTCGTTAGGTTCAGTCATCATCTTTCCCAAAGATAGTTCCAAAGAAACCAGAGTCTCCTGGTCTACGGTTTTCCAGTTTATCTAGCAGAGAATCAGTTGTTTGTAATGACTCAATACGACTGATAAGATCAGCAATCACACTACACACCATGGGACGTTCTTGACGAGCAGCGTATGCTAGTGCGTTCCGCAGAGATTGTTCTGCTTCTTTCAGTGATTCTTCAACAGATTGTGAGAGTGCCATTATTTGTTACCAAGTAGTAGGTTATGATATTTTAGGACTTCTGGGTTCTCCAGGTCTTTACATCTAGGGTAGAAAATACCGTCCTTATAGCAAGCATTTTCGGGGTCTTGTGGATTATATTTTGTCACTTTTGCTGGATAATCTCTAATATTACAGAGTTCTCCTTGTCTAGACATAAAGTTCTCAAAACATAAACCAGCAACAAGTGGGGCGAGTAATTGTAGAGTATACATCAGCACTCATCGGGTCTAAGTGGTTGAGTGGGTTTACGAATAGTAAAAGAACCATCGTTGTTATTAATCCAGTGAATTGCGTCACCTTCTTTCAAGTCTGCTGCTTCTAGTAGGTCATCAGGAAATGCTACAAAGAGTTCTTGTTTACCAGTATCTGCATCTTCTACTTCTTGAACAGGGATAATCCATCGGGTCACAACATCTTTTTTGACTTCTGGTGTCCATTCATATCCACCTGCTTTTCTAATTTCTTCTACTTGAGCATCAAGTTCTGCTTTATCACACATCGCATTCAGTTCTTCTTCCATATATTGCTGATGCTCTTCTGGATAATACATTTCTTCCCAAGCATCCCACTTTTTAGAATCATCACTCTTTACAGGACGATGACCACTCAGAAGTTCCAGAAGTCCAGAAGCACGACTAGTACAATCTTTATGATAATAATAATCTTCACGAACTGCTTTACGGATCGCAGAATAAATTTCGTGCGGTGAAGCATCACTATTCATCGCATCGTGAACCCACTCTTGGAGTTTTTCAAGCGAATACTTTTTGTAATCAGAGGTCATTGAGGTAGTCTTTGATTGCTTGTTCCCATTATATCACAGTCTCAACAGGATGTCCAGTCCATCCTTTGTAAGGTTTTTTAACTTTTTCAGTCACTCTGTCCATCATTCTGCCGTGATGGAAGTTATTATCCCTACACCATTTCGTGAGGTTATGGACTAAAACTTCTTCACCAGAAATATGCTTCATCAAATAAGGACCTTTACACAAAGTATTGGCAATTTTATTTCTTGTTTCTTCATTTACAGGATGTCCTATCCTACTTTTAGACATTTTCTTACAAGTCTCTTTTGTATGTCTTCTTCCTAATGATTTTTGACGACAAAGTTTTTTTGTTTCATCAGTATGTTTAAATCCTGGACGATGTGAAGCAATACCTTTTCTATTGAGACTGATTTTTGCTTTCACTTCTTCCACCATTGGAATACCTTTGTTCCACGGAATATGTCCAGAAGGACCATCACCACCATCAGTTCTATTATGAAGAATACCTGTTCCTAAATCTTTTCTGCCAAAGATGGCAATCATATATTTTTCGTGCTTAAATGCTTCTTCTTCGTCAATATTTTGCTTTAATAAAATTATGTTCTTTAAATTTTTTGGTCTTCTTGCTCTACCATTTCCATATCTTTTAACATATGCTCTTATACCTTTACCCTTACCAATATAATAAGGTGTGCCATCTTCACGCAAGTAAGCGTAAGTGTAGTATTCCATCTGCTTTTTGTTTGTGGTAATACTATTTATACAAGAAAAGGAGCATTTCTGCTCCCACTCTTTGCTTCTGAATAACCACAAACAAAAGCACTATTATTTATCGGCAAGAAAATCTGCTATTGCTTGCTCTACAATAATTTGTATCTCAGAACTCGTAAGATTATTGAGCCAAGACCATTTGGGATCATCTTTACTCCAATCCATTGTGAAGGATCCATCTTCATTCTGGTGGATTTTTAAACTATCAGCATTCATCGCAGTCAGTATCCTTGTGTTTCTTACGAATTTTTTTAAGTTGTTTCAGTTCTTCCTTGATCATTTTGTAGGCACTATCTGCATCAAATTTACCACCTATTTCTAGACCAATAATAATTTCCATTCTTGTTCCAAAGTGTGCGAGTGCTTTTTCAAAGCAGTCTAATTCATACATCGTAATTAATCCTACAACGTTCGGCAAGAATATCTATACGGGCATCAAGAGAATTTTCCATCCGATAGAGTTCATTGGTAGTTCCTACATTTTCTTCTTCTAATACTTTGATTCTTGCTTCCAACTCTTCAATTTTTTTATACAGCAAATCTGATGGAGTTGGTTCATTCAATCCCCACTTCTTCTGAAACCAATAAGGATCATTCATAATATACCTACAGATTTTAAATACTTTTGATATGCCATAAAGCGTTGAAGAGATGGAGTTACACCAAGACTTTCACAACACCGAAGATATGAGATAAACTCATACCAAGGTGCGGTCGGGTCAGTATCACTCACAGTTTGCCCCCTACTTCACCCTCATAAGTTCGGGACGTAGAGAAACCTTCCTGCCTCCCTTTAAGATAAAATCTTGTTGCCGATATACAAATGTCTTCAGTGAGAGATGTGACCAGTCCACTATCTTCTTTGTCTGTTGAATACCAAAGTCCATACTTTTTCTCCTCAATATAAAAGGCATCGTCAATCAGTTTCTTTTCCATTTGTTTTATTCTTCAAATTTGTAACTCAATTTGATGTCTTTCTTTTTTAGGTGATAGCGATCAATATGCTTTTGACGATGTGCTTCGCTTTCAAAGTAACACTTACGAGTTTCATTTCCTTCCTTATACACAAGTTTCCAGGGAAACTGATCAAAGGGAAATTCTTCGGAGTAGTCCATCAGGTAGGTTGTTCAACACGTTGAGTATACACGGAATCAAACAGTTCGTCAAGTATCTCACCACACTCGTTATACTCTTTACTATTC
>Ga0209864_1000056_pt1 | contig 24179 bp, 26 predicted proteins | sample GWRWT4_25Nov14_FD_187184 | JGI IMG/M metagenome (GOLD analysis project Ga0209864, IMG submission 187184) | Sand microcosm microbial communities from a hyporheic zone in Columbia River, Washington, USA - GW-RW T4_25-Nov-14 (SPAdes) (version 2) | ecosystem: Engineered > Artificial ecosystem > Sand...
AAAGGGCTAGCTATATTTGAAGTGACTGTTGCGCTGCCTCCAAACCGCACACCCCACGCCGCATTATCAAACTGCTCACTATACGTTAGCAGGTTTTCATTCTCCGCCCGCACGCGCATTGAACGGCCGATTGGTATCACGGCAGCAGTGACGGCGGCGGAAGTGGTCGGGGTGTAGTTCTTCAATGACGAGCCGGTGTTGAGCTGCGCACCCCAGACATAAGCCGCCTCACCCAGCCCGACGATCACACCCACGTAACGAGTGCCGGTAATAGTCTCAATCCATGATAGATCGTAACGTATAAGTGATCCGTTATTGACCGGAACACTGGCTGTTTGTGGGTCAGCGCCAGATGATCCGTTACTAACAGTTAAAGCCACGAGCGAGGCGCCGTTGCTGGAGAATGTATTAACCCATACGGAAAAGCAGTACATCTGACCAGCGACGGTAGAGACTGCTTGGCCTACGCCACTTGAACCGATGGTTGCTATAACATGGTCTACGGTTTGCGATCCGTCAGGCGCTAAAGGGCTAGCTATATTTGAAGTGACTGTTGCGCTGCCTCCAAACCGCACACCCCACGCCGCATTATCAAACTGCTCACTATACGTTAGCAGGTTTTCAGTAAGTGAATCGTTAAAGCGTTGGTCGTCGTTCTTCAGCCGCACAATGGCGCGCCCAGCACTCAACGAAGTAGTGGGGTCCGCAACGGACCGGGTAATGTTTGTCTCGATGACGGCGGTACTGACGTCCGTATAAAAACCGCCGGAGTAATCTACCTCAACCGAGAATACTGGATTCGTACTCATTTACGTTTACTCAGTGCGTCTTCGATCTGTCGCATAAACCGAGCCATACTTATGTCGTCTAAAATTAATGGCCCTTGTACGACCACACTCGCGGCGTTTCTATTACCGGGCATGGCATCCACCATCACCCGCTCCGAGCCGCGCTCACCCACCATCATAAGAGTGGGGCGATGAACCATAAAATCACCGCCGCGTGCGTAGCCCGGTATAGCGCCGGAGCCTTTTATACTTTTCGTCCAGGCTTCATAGGCGGCTGCTTCCTCTATTAATGTTTCTCTACGACGATAATGTATGTCGGGAGGCGGAGCCGCTTTTGTATCGTTGGCGTTTTTCCCTATCAGTCTTTTACTGATGTAAGTAGAAAACCGGTCTTCTACTTCACCATCACTCTTACCCCACACGTCTCCAGGCTTTACCTCACGCGCGGCGCGTTTATCCATACCTACTATGTTTGTCAAGTAGGTCTCCCACGCATCGCTAAATTCTGCTTCCATACTCAACAGAGAATTATAAGCGGCGTACTGCGTTGGGGTCAGAGATGCACGATATCTATCACCTTCAGCCCGCGAGCGGCTCTGCATATAAGCGCCGCCTATCGCAACAGCCGCCACGCCTAAAGCTGGTAACATAGCCGCCATACCGCCACCGGCGGTTCCGGCCGCAGCGGTGGCGCCGCCTGTGCTGTAAACCGGAGCAGCCCCCGCGCTACCGGCGGACACAAGAGAACCGCCCCCGACAACCACGGGTGCGCCCCCAGCTATAGCGCCAGCCGCGCCACTTGCAGCGCCTACAGCGTTCCCCGCCATGCTTGGGATACCAAAGGTTGTGTTCAACCCCGTAGCCATTAGCGCCTTCAACAGTAGCCATTCGGCGATCATCTGACCAACCATACGGACAAACGCCTGCGCGATGTTGCCCCATATATCGTCTAGCCCATCCTTTAAGCTCTTACCCTCTAACACTACATCGCTGAATGCGTCGCCGAAACTTGTTGTGAAAGTGGTGGCTGTGCCGCGCGCTATGTCACCAAGCGTTATAAAATTATCAACGAGTTTATCCCACTCGCTCTTCTGTTTCTCTACTTCTTTTTCAGTGCTAAATGTTATGTCGTGCATGGCGTCAATCACTTCACGCGCCGCAGCGACACCAGCGTCGCCCATGGCTTGATACTTATCCAGCTCCATACTAAGCTGACGTAACGTTTCCGCCCTAGTAGCGGTGGTAACTCCGATAATATTATCTATAGCTTCTTTGGCGGCCGTGGCGTTAACGTCCATCAGCTCGTTCTTCAACGATATTTCTTCAGCTGTCCCAGCACTAACCAACGCCAGCTCAGTATTTACAACGGCAATCTTATCTGCCAGGGTCATTCGGTTAGCACGGATTTCGTAGTCCACAACGCTACGACGATACTTAATAGCTTCGTCCGCTACTTGTTTCTCCGCCTTAATCCTTTCCTCAGCGGCTTTGCGCGCGTCTTCAACTTGCTTACCGGCTAGGTCCCTAGAGCCCTCAGCCAGTACCTTTTGCACCCTTAGCGAGAGTTCGCTAGTGCCTTGTATGGAGTCCTTAGACGCGGCGGCGCTGTCGCCCCACATACCAACTATTGCAGTCTTAGTTTTTTGTACGGACGCTACTATATCGGTTCCACTGTCGTTTAAAATACTTAATGCGTGACTAAAGTCACCAGACACCGCAGCTACTATAGCAGCGGCGACACCACCAATCGCTTTACCAACAGCCTCAAACACGGTCTTAACAATCAACCCACCGGAAACTAACACCTTCATGGTGTCGGCCATGAGCTCGAACGACTCCGTGGCTAAGTTAGTATCGGTGGTAGTTTGTAAAAGCGACTTGGAAATACTGAGTAACGTGGGTAGTAGTACGGACGCCGCCATCATGAACACGTGATCCCATATGGCACCCATCACGGTCCACGTGTCGTTAAAAGCCTCGGCGTTAGTTAGAACATCCTGCTCAATAGTTAGACCAAGCTCTTTAAATATATCGGTGGTGGCTTCCAGCGAATTGAAGAAGGGCATCAATTCGCTACCACTACGCCCGAATAGTGTCATGGCCGCCGCTGAGCGTGTGGCGGCGTCGGGGATGGCGGCGATAGCCTTGCCTGTATCAGATAATACGTCGCCCGTATTGCGTAGCTCGCCACGGCTATCGCGCAGTGAAACGCCAAGCGCGTCGAATAGCTTGGCGTACTCAGACGTTTTATCCCCAGCATCAACCATGCGCATGGAGAGAATGCGCGAAGCCCCGCCTACCTGCTCAATAGAGATACCAGCAAGATCAGCGTTAAGTTTGAATAACGACAACTGCTCGGCTGTGAACCCGGTCTTCTGCCCGAGCTTACTAAGGTTGTCGGCTAGATCAATAGACTCTTTTACTTTAGAGGCGAACCAGCCTACACCAATAGCCGCAGCCATACCGGCAAGGGCGGCTTTGCTTTCCAGCGCCTTGTCCTTGATAGACGAAAAGCCGGAGAGTACTTGGCTAAGGCCAGCTAGCCCCGTTGTGATATTTACATCAGCCATTCAGTTATCTCCGACTGTCGTCGATCTGCCAAAGTAAAATTAAATAGTTGTATTCAACTGTAGTGAGCTCGCCAAGCTCTTTAGGCCCCCATCCGTACCGTTTGGCCACTTGATGGAGTGCCTCTATGTAGGGCGGTCAGCCACCTCCGCTTCATCCGTCCTTAAACTACCTGCAAGCTCTAGCAGTTGTGGTAGTGTTAAATTATCCACATCATCTGATGTGACACTTGGGTCGGCCTTGTTAAGTATGTAGGTCATGACCGTTGCTAGTTGATCTACGGACGGCTCCTGCATGCTCTGCGGCGTTATGCCGTGCTTAGTGGTAAGCTCCCGCCAGTTCTTAATCTTAAGCGGTAGCACACCGGAAACGTCGATCTCTCTCCCACTTAGATTGATCTTCATAAACTTGTCTCCTTAATAAAAACTTTTAGTTGTAGTTAGTGAAATTTTAGCCGCGGTCCCAGACCCGGCGTGATACTGTGCCTTAGCGTTAAATGCAACAGTCAGCCGCTCACGGCCGCCCATAGTAGTGGGGAATGCTGTATACACCATCTTCGGAAACAGAGCAGTCAGTTGGAACGAGCTGGCCTTAGTAACATTGACCATGAAGGCGCGCTCTGTCTGCGCCAGGAAGTCAGCGTACTCCGCCACATCTAAAAAGTTTAGCGCCCCGTTAATGTTGATCATCTGCGGACCGTTGCGCGCGATACTGTAGATATCGCTAGAAGGCACCAGTGCCGGGACCCCCTGCATGTTACCGTTGATTGCAATCGTCAGCGCCTCAAGTCTAACGTTACCCGCGCCACCGATGGAAATAGAAGTGGTGTCAAACTTAAACGGCTTAGACGAAGACGTGGGGAAGGTGGGGCTGTTTGTAGATTTGGCAATAATCGAAGAATTGCGCCCGAGCAGTTGCGCACGCAGCCGCACCGACTGATTCGGGGTGTATGTCAGATCCAGCGCGTTAACCACCATGCCACCGTAGCGAACGGAAGTGCCTACGTCACGAAACACTTCGTAGGTATACGGCTGAACCGGGCAGTTACTAGCAAAATCCGCGGCCGCCGTGTAGTAGTCGTGAGCCCACAAGAACCCAGACGTTACCGTCGAAATGCTGCTTTGCTGCATCACGCTCTTCAAAAAGAACCCCATAGAAACCGGATGGGCGGACATAAGTATAGAGCCGCCAATACGAGTCAGCCCCACGTCGTCATCCGGCTCCGCCACCGTCGCTACAATATTTTTAGTGTCAAACCTATCCAGCTGAACTTGGATGTCTTCGCTCAGCGCCTCAAAATAATCGGTCACCGCAACGGCAGAACCAAAGCTGGCCTCCCGCCCGATACCGATGTAACCATTAAACCCGTATCCCATTTCTAAACTCCTTAGCTGTTGAACTCAATCTCGGCCGTTAACAGTATTTCGCCACCAGCCACCACGCCAACTTCATCACCTTCCAGCTTTCCTGACGGCATCTCACCACCACGTAACCAACTCGTATCCACCAGCTCGTTAAACGTCCGGTTGTTCATCAGCACCGTTTCTATGTTCTTTATCAAGTTATCGCGGGCGCGTAACAACGGCTTCAGCTCCAGCCCATACAAGAATGTATATATAGCAAACTCCAGATGATACACTTGCTTCTTACCCGCCGCTAATAGTTGCAGCCCGTCGGGGGCGGTGCGCCGCAATAGATAAATAAAAATCTGCGGCATATCATCAGCACCGACAATAATCTGCTCATCCGACACCGCGCGACACGGACTAAGCAATTCGGAACTTTCTAGGATATACCGAAGCTCCTCCTTTATGGCGCTATAGTCACACCCCGTCGTCATTTTGTTTCTCCAGTTCTATCTTCACCCTTGCACGAATCAACGCTATGGCTAGGCCGCGCGCTATGTCAACGGACGGTAGCATCTGACGCTTAGGTATCTTAACGCTCTTAGCAAATATAGGATTCTCCGCACTACCAAACACCAGAAACTTACCATTCACCGGCTTGATAGTTCCACCTTCGTTGTGGATGCGCGCGTGCGGCGAGGGGGTGCCAATGGTTACCTCCATCGTACCTACCTTAAGCGCCCCCGGCTTACCGGGATTAAACGACGCACGTAGATCGCCGGTGTTTAACAGCGGCTTACTAGACCCGCCGCGCCTCAGTGAGATAGTTAATGGGCTGAGGGCTGGCCAACCACCGATAAGGGCGCCGCTCTTAACAAAGTTATCATCAACCCATTTAAGTTGACGGAGCCCTATAGCTTTAAGAAGTCCAGGCGCTTGAAGAGTAACGTCATACTTCTTCAGCTTACCCAATAAAGCGTTTATGTCTACGTCAACCCTCAGCCCTGTATCACTCATCTTTAGCACCTCGCACAGCGTCAATCCTAGCTGGGTCAACTACGCTGTTATCCATGGCGTCAACGTCAAACGTAGGGGTGTAGCCCGTAGTGCTGGACCACGGCCCAGAGTTAGCCGCCTCAGATACCCGCGATCCATCTTCGTACAATAGCGAAGTCTTTCCTTGGGCTATGGTATCCAGCAACTCCCGCGCCTGCTTAAAGCGGTCAACCCAATCGGACCTATTAGCCTTCTCGCCAGTGAAAGCACGTCTGGACAATATGCGCTCCACCGTCATATCCGTACTGATAACCTCCAGCACTGGCACTGTGCCAGACACGGGTACGGTGTACGAACCAGACAACCTCGCGTTTATCTCAGCATCCGAATAGCCGATAAACGTAGCTATGGCAGAGCTAGTCATGTTGCTCATACTACCTATCGCCGGAACCGTCAATAGAACATTGGATACGGTGGTGTACATATCAGTTCCTCGTCACTGGCTCAACAACTTCTTCGGCGCGCTTAGTTACCTCCGCCATGAAGTCCTCACGATTTTCAAAACGCATCACCTGCGCGGCGCCCTGCTTACCTACGTTCAAACTTAACGATACATCAAATCCACGGCCGAGTATGTTCAGCGCCTCACTGTAGTAATCCAGGCTATCGGAGCTCATGTGATTCTTCTTGCCGATGAAATATTTCTTACCTAGCTCCACCACCTTTTCACAGCGGTCACGAATGATGGGGGTTACCCGCCCACCGTTGGATCGCAGCTCATAACGACACATCAGAATGCTGTCCCTCATGATGAAGTGCTTCTGCAGTAAGCGATCCGGATACTTTCTAATATCTTCCATCAGCAAAGGTAGGTTGCGGGTAAACCGCCCCATACGGATGTCCTCAATTAAGTACCCGGTGTGAGCTATGTGTGCATCTGCTAACACCACCACCGAGCCGGGGCCATCATTCAAATCAAACTCAGGGTGCTCGTGAATCATACCGAAAAACCGCATGGACTTCCCATCCTCGCGCGCACGGTTACGGAACAAGCGCACAGGCATATCCGGCTGGAACTGTGTGTCGCACGCGAAGTGATGTTGGCGAATGCCGTAGCCGCTATAACTATTTTCGCGCAGATATTTGTGAACATTCACCTGATTAACAATGCGCTCGTCGGTGTCCAACCACAAAATCCAATCCATGGAGCACGCATCCAGACCTATGTTGCGCGGTGTTTCAAATCCAAATTGCTTGGGGTCACAGCCCTCCACTATCTTAGTGGCATACTGCTCGGCGATACGCCGCCCTTCTTCATTAAGCCCGTTATCAACAATGACAACTTCATCGGCTATGTCGAGCGTGGATTTAAGGCTCCAATGCAGTTGGTCCTCTGCCCCAGGGCCAGCCATGACGCTGACGCTAACAGTTTGACGTGGGCGCTGTAGATCTAACTTACGATCTATATCAATAGCCCCAACGCGCCCATGGTCTGCCCGATAAGATACAATCCACCAGCCGAGCGGATCGCCCAGCTCCGGGCTATGGCTATGCAGCAGCGCGCCAACATTAAAGTCCGGCTTGTGGCCAATCATGTCACGGATATCGTGTAGGTCAAAGTGCCATATGTGACAGCGCCACGGGTAGTTACGATAGGAGCTGTACTCCCACGGGCCGAACGGCACGGTGATGTATACGATACCGTCTTTGCGCGCGTAGCCCTCCATCCGCTCAATAACGGTCCACGGCTCGCGTACGTGCTCCAACACTTCTTGCATCAGCACCATATCAAAGTCGTGATCAGCAACTACGTTGTCTCGCATAGCATCGCCAACGACGAAGCGCATGCTGCCGCCAAGACCGAAACGATCAGCAAACCCGGCCGCCATATTGACCGAGTATTTATCGATATCTACCCCCGTCCACTTACGGCCAAGGCGGCGCGCTAGTTGTACAGCGTAGGCCCCGTGAGCGCAGCCGTAGTCTAAAATCTTGCCGATGTGCGGGCGGTCTTCAATAAACTGCCCGAGCGCACTGAAGCGGTCTTCATTAACCACCCAATCAATAACGCGCTCATCGTGGGTAGCTCCGATTCGCTCGTACTGTTGTCGCATCCCATCATCAGTACGGTAAAAGCCGAAGTCGCGGCCGATAACACTTTGCAGATCTTCACTAGCTTTATCCAACAGCACAGGACCGGCGAGCAGTCTATCCGCAGCCACAATATCAGATTGACGATACAAGTGCTTCGCCAGACGGAACTCGTCGTCATTATTGGCGTTGATGGTATCTCTAAACTCCGACACCCAGCTAGCCGCCACGTCAATCCAATCCAGCTCAGCGGCGGCGTGATCAACCCCCGCCTCGCTAGCGTTACGACGCAGGTCGGCGTTATTAAGATAACCAAGCACCGCAGCAACAAAGTCATCCACATAGTTTTCATCAGCTGGCGTGCCGCGAATAAGTGTACCCGCTTCCGGGTGTAGTGTTTCAGCCAGCGCGCCACGGTCGCTTGTCACTACGGGGAGGCCGCACGCTTGACACTCCATGGCCGTGATACAGCTTACTTCACTAAACTTATCCATCGCCGGGGACGGAGTGGGGTAGGCGTACACAGCAGCCGAAAGGTATTCTTTATAAAGCTCCTTCTTGGTAAGTGAGCCCAACATAACCACCGAGTCGCCGAACTTTTCAGTAAGGTTGTCACAGTAGGCGTAGAACTCACCGAAGTGTGATACTGGGTTGTCGTAGGTTGCAAGGTAAAGTTTCAGATCGGGGAGCTCGCGCAGCAGTTTAGGCCAGATTCTGGAAAGCAGCACATCTAGACCGCGCTCCGGCCGCGCGCAGTACATAATCTTATTAAAATCACGATCAGGCTTTTCCATCTGCTCTATCGTTTGTACATCAACACCGTTAGAGGTCTGGAATATTTCACTATCGGATAAACCATATGCGCGCTTATACTCCTCAGTCATGAAGTTAGAAAGCGTCATGACCTTATCAATGTTCCACATCGTACCCTTAATCTGCTCCATCTGTTGAGCGTTGGGTAGATCATGGCACCACAGATAATTCAGCCGCGAATTTACGCGCTTAGTGAACAGCGTAAAATCTCGTTGGACGATACAAATATCGTGAGGAATATGACGGCCGTGGCCATCCCACAACTGAATGGGCATGAACGAAACGCCAGTTTCTTCACACGCATCCGGCGCCTCTATGTTGCAAAACACCACGACATGGTGGCCGGCGCGGCCCAGTTCACGCGCCATATACAAAGCCGCCGACTCGCTACCTCCCAGACTGTTAGTCTCCAACGTCTTGGGACCGAACGGCATGCCAGGGACCACCATATTTATATCGTATTTAATAGTCATCAGTTAACGCTCCTAGGTTTGATCACGTTGAAAATAACGGATCGTTTAAAAGGATACGCAGTTCCACCCACCGTGGAGTTAGCGTTCCATCTTCCAACATAGATGCCTTCGGTTGTCGGCATCGTTACCATAGCAAAGTAGTGAGTTGAATCACTGCTCGTGCTAGTCATTGAGCTCACTAACGCCTCCGCCTTATCATACACCGCAAACCATGGGGCGGCGTCTGGCGCTACTGAACTTTGAAAAGTAAATTGTCGCGAATCACCGGGCTCAAAGATATCCACTATTCAGTCCTCCAGTTGTTGACCCCGGTAACTATACCCGATATATCTAAGGCGTCTAGGCGTATACCTAGATAATCTCTAACTACTAACGCAACACCTAGCGGATCACGCTTTGCAAGTCTAGCGTAGGTGAGTAGCGCCGCCGCTGCGTTAATGCGCTGCGCCGTAACGTCGTCACCTAACAACAGCGCCTCTTGTACTAACAGCTCCGCAGCACGGGACACTAGCGAGTTAAGCAGCAGTGTATCAGTGCTAGATAACTCCGCTATGCACGTAGCGTTGTCAGTAAGTAGTAGATTGTCAGATAGCTCTTTAAATGCCTCGCGAAACGCAGCGTCGCTCATTAATAGTGAGTCCGCATACTGTGCTTCATTATCGCGTGCGTATGTGGACGCCAGTAGTAAAGCATCCAACACAGCTATCTCTGTAACTCCACCGCTGGTTATCTCCGCCGCATAAATAGAAGCCAACAGCAAGGCATCAAACACCACCCGATCTAAGATACTGTGATACTGATCATCTAAAAATAAATCATCAGTTATAACTCTAGATAAATCGAGCAGCCTTTCATCACTAACAAACAAAGCGTCGTGAGTCATACGCGAAAGATCATGCAGAGCTGCATCACTTAAGCTAAGCGCGTCACGGCTAGTTGCATCAAGTACGCGCTCCGGCGGCCCATCGTAAAAGTAAACGCCGTCAGTCACAGTTATCTCGGTGACATTACCGCCTCCGCCGGTAATAGAGTAGATCGACAGCGCACCCCACATCTCATCGCCGACGTCGGTCGTGGAGAACGTGCAGGACTGCGAGGCGGACGCGGATACAACCTTGCGGGCTAGCAGCGCCATAGGTCGCGCCGTTCCACCACCGCCGCCGGCCATCGTGGTCTCGGTGAACGAGTTGGTAAGCGAGCGACCGCCGTCAGTGTTGTTGCCGTTCTGCGCGACGAACGCAGCGATAACCAACGCATCGGCCGCGGTGTTTGTCGCCGTGCCGCTGGGCTGGCTGGTTACCGCCGTTGCTATGTTGCTCGCATTGGACGCGGACGTGTCATAGCCTGACACCGCGTCGTCGTGCTCTTCAATAGCGACGCTCCAGCCAGTACCAGCCGTAGCCGTCCACGTTACGGATGTCTCCGTACCATCAGAAGTTTTATCCGCCAGCTCCGCCGTTACTGCCGAGCCCGAGGTATTTTGTTGAGTCCTCCTAGCCGACCACCCCGAAGGCGACGCAGACAGAACACGATTGGCCTGCATGGCCATCAGACCGATCAGCAAGTTTCCACTCACAGTTGCAGATGCAAATGTCGCTGACGGGGACGTGCTATTACCTATCGCGGTGGTGGCTTGTCTGAGTGCCATTTAATCGTAACCCCGATACCAACGCAGTTCTAGTAAGTCTGTAGAGTGATCAAACTCCATCTCTACGGACACATCTACGCTAAGCTTCCCTTTATCTTTCGCTCTATCTTTATCAAAATCCTTACGAAGGATTGGTGCACCATTAAAAATAAGATCATAATATCCTTCCACTCCCGGTGGAGCAGAAGCCATAAACCGCTTCAACTTACCGTTCTCGGCTACCTGCTCCAGAGTTATGTCACCCTTTTCCGTGTGGATCATCATGGCTTTAGCTACTGCCCACGTTAGTCTGTAGCGTCAGCTTCAGCAGATCGCTAGCCGCTGGGGTCCACGCACTGAACGTCACCCGCTGGTAAAGTGTACCCATACCAGAGCCGGCGTGGTTGGTGATGCCCGCTTCCGTTAAAGCGATACCAGTAAGGCTATCTGCCGCACCGCCAAACGTAGCCACCGCCGAGAACACATTGTTACTCGCAGAGCCATACGACAGCACCTTACGCATCACTTCCCCGGTAACCAACGTGTCCGTCAACGTCGCCGCTACCGTAACAGTGCCGACCACCATGTAGTTCATAGCAGATGCAACAGTGTCGCCACTACGTATCCGCTGAGCTAAGTACGTCCGCCCAGTTGCTACAATTAAATCGCCTACGCACAGAGTTTCGCTTGGTTCTTCAGGATATCCTCCGCCCGGTAAGGGGCGGAAGACTTCGGCCTTTACGACCTCCTTTAAAACTAGCGAATCCGGCGAAGCATTGGTGAAGATATGCTTCGTCATGCCGCCCCCTTACCAAGCCGCGCCGGATTTGGTGTTGATGTAGTGACCAAGGTCGGAAGCCAGAACCTTCTCGTCCTGGAAGTACTGGCTCTCCAACACCTCAATGTTCTCCGTACCTGCGCCAGAAAACACTTGCCGCGTAACAGCCATGGGGGCGGGGAATCCGGCGGGGGTCCAGCGGAAGCTAGCACCGAACGTAGCCACCTTAAGACCGCGAACCGGATTGATATAACACACAAGCGCCGTCGGCCCCCAGATACTACGACGAGCCGCCGTAGCGCCTTCAGTGGCCGAGTTAAAAATGGCCTTGGAAAGAAAGATGTTATCTACACCCCACAACGATTTGAGCTGCATATCGCTGAGGAACCCGCCCTCCACATACTTGAATCGTTCAAACGCCCGCTCGTTTTGACGCGCGTATTCATACGATTGATAGTCAAGAATGATGGAGTTAGGCGTAAGCCCGGTACTATTAAAGATACCCAGCTTAGCATCGCGCACCTGGCCTACAATATCCGCCGAACTAACAGCATCCCAGGCGGTGGCGCCAGTCAGCCGTTGAACAGAGGACGCCCCCGTGATAGCTTTGGTAGCGCACCGCAGCTCGTAGTCCTTAAGCAAACCATCAACCACTTGCTCCACGCCAGTTTCACGCAGCATGATAGCGGTGTCAGCGCTATCTAAGTCTTCCAGCGCATTATCAGCACCGAGCGCGTAGTTCTTAGCGAAGTACGAATCGGAGCTAACTTTAAACTCAATACGCCGAGCCTTCGTCTTAGGCGCGCGGACGGTGTTATGTACGCGCATCCAAGTATCTTTGTCAAGAGTGTAGTACAGATCACTCTGTTTACCGACAGGAACGATAGGAAACACCTGCTGACCAACATACACGCCGGAGCGGGCAAACGCCGCCACGGAAAGGTTGGACAGCGGAGTGTCAATATGTAATTCGCGACCGACAGGCATTTTTCGTTACTCCTTTATTAAACGGCGACGCGGCCGGAGACAGGGAAGATAAACGCCGAGACAATTTCTCCATCGGCCGCTGCTGCTTCAAGCGCACGACCAAGGATAACATTACCCGACGCAGCAGGGGTTCCACGACCCGATGCAGTAGTAGTGATGAGCGCATTGGCGCCGCACGAGTTACCCATCGTAAGCTTCACCGCACCAAACCCGGCGACAGACGCATGCTCGCCATTCTTGGGGGCGTTCTGCAACACGCCGCAGTTCAACGTATCCGCCGCAGAATTAGCCACCATGATAACATTGGCCGCCAAGTACTTTACAAAGTGGTGGCGGCACGCGCTAAGATCACCGGACGCTACCGACGCGGGCAGGGGGATTTGATCACCATATTCAGCCATTCCCAATACTCCTCTTAGTTAACCGCATTGTAACGCGCGGCAAGTTCCTTATCCGAAATCAGAACACTCCGCAGCGCAACACTGTACGACGCCTCGTTGTTCTTAGCCATAAACTCCTGAGTCCGGCGATGTACTTCATCGCTGGGGTTATCCATCTCATCACCTTCCTTGCGCTTAGTGTCAGCGTTTGCGTCTTCCGAGAACAGTTTAGCGGCCTTGCTATTGATGTCCTTAATAAATGAGTCCACAACTTCAACAGCGGCCACCTCTTTATCACCAGCCGAGAATTTACGGGTGGTGGGCGCCTCCAGTGCAAGCTCATACATATGCGACAGCGCCTCACGGAACGCCGGAATGCTGCACTTGGCAACGCGATCAGCGACGTCACGCTTCCGATCTTTATCGGCGAGCTCGGTGACCTGTTTCTCCAACGCCTCAGCCCGCTTCTTATTAGCAGCCGCTTCGTCTTGAAACTTCTTAAGGTCCTCCGCAGCTTTAGCGGTGGCCGCTTGCTGTACCTCCAGTTCTTTCTGCATCTCTTCAACAGTCTTGGTCATAGCTTGGTCCTCATTAAAGTTAAACTCATAAGCCTTTACATCGGCCTCCTCATTGAACAAAGAACTCAACGGGGCAAGCCCGGCGACAGCCGGTACCTCGGACCCCAATAACGACACTGCCTTCAGTGCCAAGCGGAACTTCTTGCCCCCGCGCTCTAGATTTACCCATATCTCCGACGAAACCCTGTTATACGATTTACGCTTGATCGCGTTGTACACGACTGTAGGCATGTTGACAAAATCAGCAATAAGCTTCGCACCTACGCGCCGAACGTTATCCACGTAGCCAAGAGCCGGATCCCCCGGCTGCTCTTTACGATGCCCCTGTTTAATGGCAGGCGCAAAGTCCAGCTCTTTAAACGCGGCGACAATATCATCAAGATCTTTGGCAGTGAACTCCTCGCCGTTGTGCTTGCCTACAGCAAAGATCGGCACATCTTTAATGGAGTGCATCTCATCAGCTACGCCGTCGGCGAGTGCTTTGTACATACCTTCACGCCCGACGTAGAACTCACCGTTTTCGCCCCACTGCCAGCCGTCCTTACCATCAAGTGTTTTCTTAACTAGCATACATTCATCCCTCAATGACTAAACTACACGACTCACACGCTTTATGAGGCGCAGTGCGTAAAGTGCTTGGATCCTGCCATATGTTACCGATCAAACTGTGATCACTCTCCGCATCCCAGCAGCATGTTCCAATATTACCGTCCGCTCTTATCACCGCCCACCCACTTCGTAGATACTCACAAACACTTCGCGGCGCGGATACTGGCCAATCTACTTGACCCGCCCAGTTAAGAGACGAAGTGGCGAATGCGTAGTTGTGCGTCACCTGGAGGCCGTGCGCGCGGGCACGTTGCAAAGCTAACGCACCCACCTCAGGCCGATGCAGCGATACAAATATAATCGGCTCGGCTGGCTTAATCTGCTCCAGCAGCTCGTCGCTAAGTAGAATTCCGTTCGTGGAGAAGGTAAGTAGGCGATCACCTATTGTCTCCCGCGCCAGCAGTACAGCCTCCGCAAAGCGCTCATGGAGCAGCGCCTCACCCACCCCCGTGAGTGCAAGCTCGCATTGCGTACCCTGCTCCACAAAGTGGCTCACCACATCAAGCGCGCGTAGGTAGTCAACCCAATCCATATCTATCTTTGGCCGCGCCATGGTGGGGTTAGGGCAGTATGTACACGCCAGATTACAACGGCTGCTCAGCTCTATCTCGTGGATCTGCGTGACGTACTTCATTTCGCCCACTCCGGCAATGAGTAGTTGCAGCCCTCACACAAACGATAGGGGCGCGTCTGCCAATCCAGCTCCACATCCCATACGTTGCCGATCACCCCCTCGGCGTTGCCGTCCAGACAGCACGTAGTAACTCGTCCATCCGACATAACCATCGCTCTACCCAATGGAACCCACTGGCACGCCATGTCAGGCGCAGATACCGGCCAATCCACTTGGCCAGCCCAGTTGATGGAGGCGATAGATGGGTCCGCTGACACCCCGGAAAGTATACCGGCGCGCCGAAGCGCTTCTACGGCTAGCCCCGCTTTCTCAGGCCGGTGTAGCGAGACCCAAACCTTTGGACGATACGGCGCAATAGCAGCAGCCAGCTCGTCAGTCATAAGCAGCCCGTTCGTGGCCAGGATTATGTCCGTGGCGGAGCCCATCTTTTCACGAGCTAACGCCACGAAGTCCACGAACTCCGGATGCATCGTACTCTCCCCGATGCCTGCAAGATTTATCTCACGCTGAAACGTGCGACCCCTTAACGTGGTGGCGGCGTACAGCGCCCGCTCAAACGTCTTGCGATCCATGTCCTGTTTAGCGCGTGGCATTTTAGGATGGGCGCAGTAGCGACACTTAAGATTGCACCGCGATGTTATCTCAATTTGATGAATGTTTGTAACTTTCACTTTAATGATACCTATGTTTGAACGAGAGGCTATCTTGCACACCTAAAAATATTCGCCTCTTACCTATTAGTAGATACACACGATCATCATCCGAATCATTACAAACTATATCATCCAGCTTCACCACGCAGCCATTCACCTCAAACGTTTCACCTATGGCTACGCGGTACTCCTGGTGTCCTCTGCCACAATCACAGAACACCACCACATCTTCGTAAAGCATCTTTATGGTTAACTCAGCTTTCATCGCCGAACCCGCCCACGTACCACATCGCGGCTACGATAACTGTGACCAACAGTAAGAGGGCTAGAATCTTCACTTCGTGTATCCGTTGTAGTTTCTGTCTATGGCTCCATCTGTTTCAATACGGATGGAGCCATTTATGGGTAGGCTTTCATCGTCTATAGCTACCACTCTACCGCCGTAGCTAATTTCAATATCAACGTTATTGATACCTGTCCTATAAATACTAACCACTGCACCACCCCACATCTTCTTCCACACATACATCGCAAATATGAGTAGTAGTAAGTTGGCCGCGATAACAGTAAATAAAAGAATCATGCGAAGTCTCCTGCCAGCTCTAGAGCTGTTGCTTTTTCTGTGGGCGTTATAAATTCATCGGGCATTTCATCAATCATCACTGGAACCAGCACACTGCGACAGTTGAAGTGATTCGGTGGTGTGAGGCGATCAAGGTCTGGGTCGTTAGGCTTAAACACCAACGTATCTAAGTGCTCGCAGACCGGCGAGGTGCGCTCATCCATTATGGCACTGTATGCAACTCCCGCAATGTAGTCCGCCACATCGGGGTCTCGCATTGCAGTTATGCGCCCCTGATTATATGAGTCCAGTAAGTTTGTCCGCACAACTGTTTCCACATACCCACTACCCACTTCATCAAGATAGCCGGACATAACAGTTTTGATATCATCAATCACTTCGCCGGTAGTTTTTTGGCCGCGTGCTGCATTCAATAAATTCTGCTTAACCTTACCTAACAATTTTTCATTGGACGTCACTGCGGAAGTTATAGATTTCTTCTTAAGGTAGTCTATCGCCTGCTTAGGTGCGAACCCTGATACGGGGCGCTTCTTAGCTGCAAACGTTTTCGGTAGATCCGTAAATATCTGTGATCCACCGCGCTCATAGGCCGCCTTCATCATACCGTATAGGGCGGCGCTGACTTCCTTCTCACCGCGCAGCTTAAGGTCGTCAACTATGTTAACGCCACGGCTTTCATAGCCGGAGCGGACCTGCGCAATCAGCCCATCATACATCTTACGATAGGCACTCTTAAGCTCGCCCACGGCCGAGGTCTCTAGCTCAGTCAGGTCAGTTTTAATCTGAACGAAATTAACTTGTCGCTCAAACTTGGTCCTCTGGCGGAACAGCTTTACCTTGTTCTCTTTTACTTCCGGTTCCTCTTCACCCTCTTTAGGTTTATCGCCAGCTTTCGTTTCAGTGCCATCTTTGTCATCTTTTTCCACCGTGGGTTTTTCGCCATCGGTACCACCCTCTTTAGGTTCTTCCGGCTCTTCACCCTGCGCCTCGGGGAACTCCAGTAATTCACGGATGAACGCTTCGTCCTCCGGGCCTTTGCTTACGATGGATCTAGCCGCCAACGCTGCCCACGTATTAAGCAACGCCTGGATGTCCTTCGATTCACGAGGCATAAACTTGAACACTGGGTAGACGCCATCTGTGTTGAAGTTTATATCAACGAGCGTTTTAATTATTCGCTCTTGCGCCACGCCCTCAGCCAGTTCGTTTCGCATGGACTCCGTCATAAGCATGAATGAGTCCCAGTGTGTTTGTGACCGCGCAAAAGATCCAACTGAGTCATCGCTAGTGCCGCCCACCAACGACGGAAGCAAGATAGCCTTCGCCATTTCGCGATCCATCAATTCAATGGAGGGTATGAACACCGTGGCCGCCTGCCCGGCTATTTCAGGTGACCAGAACTCAATGTCGGAGGACTCCTTACCACGCGGGATCACACCTACGGTTCCGGCCTGCATGTCCTTCAATATTTGCTGTAACTTAAGTTTGTCGGTGTCCTTAGTAAACACATCGGCGTTATAGGATAGAAAGATGGGAGGGATACCCAACTTCTCCAGCATAACCGCTAGGAATTTATGAGCGTTGTCCTTCACCCACCATGCACGATACGCAGCTTCTAGTACGCTGTGCCCGTAGGGGTTATCAAAATCTTCATCGTATACGTGGGCGATGAACTTATTGGGTGACAGCCTGATTCCATTCTGAACGATGTACGCCAGATTACCGTGGGGGTCTGTCTCAAACCAAAAGTCATGAGGGCGGCGCGTCTTTAAATCTTTAAGGCCAACCTTTCCGTCCTCACGCTCACGAAACACCATCTCAGTAATGGAGTAGCCGTAGTCCATTGCAGAAAGTATGCGATACAACCTGCGCGAGAACGTGCCGGGTAGCTTACTAAGCTCTTCGCTTACGAACTTAGTTACTTCCCACTCAGGATCCATACCATCTGGTGATTCAACGCTCCAGCCGGTAGACAGAATGGCGTGTTTGCGAAAACTAAGCGCAATCTTAACCTGTTCGTCACGACGTATCTCGTCGTATATCTCCAACCCTTTTCTGGTAACCAGTTTAGATGGATTATAGACAGTGATGGGGACCTTGCCAGTGCCGAACAACAGCCCGTTGATATTGGCGTAGGTCACTTCGTTAAATATGTTTTCTATCGTTGTCGCTTTATCTTCAGGCGCGAACATTTTCGCTACGCGGGAAAATATGCTCATTCCAGATATCCTCTATGCGCCACCAACTCCACGCCGAATGCAGCCATTGACAAATCAACAACAGCCGTTCCAAATAATTCTGTCAGCCCCCACACCAACGCATCCATGCGATCGGGGGACTTTTCACCGGGGACCCATGTTGTCATCTGGTCCTCTAGCTCCGTAAATACTCCAACATGGTGTATAAGGCCGCGCTCATAAAGAGCAGAAATAGGCTCAGCGCGAGTAAGCTTACCCCGAGAAGCGTGAACGGAGTTATAACTAACAGAAGAATCAACGTTACGAAGAACCGCCTCAACCATTTCGCCCCCATTGTTCGTCTCCGCTATGATTCTATCTGCCGAGAAACGATTATAGGCGCTGATCGCCTCACCCGCCCACACACTGGGGCTTCCTTGTATAGAACGATCAGCAAACACAAACCCATGACGCTCACCGCTGATCACCTTACTGGCGCAAACTATAATCCCTGCCTCAGCAGCATTTTCACCAGAAGAGACGGAGGGGTCTATGGCAACCACCACCCGATCCATGTCTTCTATGCGTGCAGCTAAGTCCCGCCATATCTCAATCGTCTCTAGTGTCCACAACGCTCCCGGCGTATCTTCAAGTATCTCAGCGTGGAGCTCTTGTTTACCTAAGCGCGTCCCCTCATACCGCTTAACGATGTTCCTGTATGCAGCCGACAAGTTATCCATATTGCGATACGTACTGCCAAACGTAAACACAAACGAAGGATCTTTTCGCAGCAACTTAATCAACTTCGTAGGGCGTGGTGTGGTGGTAATACAAACACGTGGATGACTGCCAAGCCGCAAACCGAACATCAGGTTGTCCCATGTAACATCCTGATTGGGAAACTTAGCCAACTCATCAATCCACGCTAAATCATGTTGTGGCCCGCGAAGTGTCTCTGGGTCTTTGTCTGCAAACACCAAAGCCTTCGCACCATTGGGCCACTCAACCTTCTTCTTGGACGGGGTGTACTTAGGCTTAAACCATGGCGGGCTCTTTGCCAAAATACCCGACTCACCTTCAATCATTACATCGCGCACGTCACCAGCATCTTCGCCTATCAACGCTACACGGCCAGCCTTGCCGCTCTCTACGTTCTCGCGTATCCACTCGGCGCCTGTGCGTGTCTTACCGAATCCTCGCCCAGCAAGAATGAGCCAACCCAGCCAATCACCGGGCGGCTCAATCTGCTCAGGGCGTGCCTCCAGCCTCCAGTCATGCAGTAATGCTAGACATTCGTCGTCAGTTAGGTTTTGAACTAGCTGTGTCGCCGTTACCATTGAGCTTCTTATCCAACTTCGCTAGCAGTTGTTTCCGCACCGCCGTCGTATCAGTGAGCGGCTTCGCGCCATCACCTAGATCAATCGACTCAGGCGGGCGCAGTAAATCAATCAACTTTTCAATCGCAACGGTTTTCTTGATAAGACGAAACTGCACGATCTTACCTGTACGTTGATCACAGACAAGTTCTTCAAGAGCCGCCATGGTGTCGCTAGATAATTCCTTTCGCGTCTTCATCATGCCCCGCTCGTTGTACAGATCAGCGGGGGAGGCGTTAATGATCGCGAACAGAACAGTGAGGACTTGGGAGATATCTTGGGATTCGTTGGGGGCAGAATCCCCCTTCCCCACACGGGCAGTCTTTTTCGTCTTGCTCTTCTTAACCGTGGCCATGATGATTCTTCCCTGGTGGCCGGATGCAGCGCCACCCATGGGAAGCATTATACGCGCGCGCGCAATGGAGGGCCACACTTAAGTGTAAAATACACAATTTTGCCAGCTGGTTCAGGGGGTTGCCGAATTGTGTATCAATCTGTATCGGACAATAATTCCAAGAGTATAGTGTTTTTTATATATTTTGATACACAATACAGAATATATATATAAATTTTAATAAGGACGTGGCAAGCATCCCCCTTCCTTAAATAGTTTGGAAAAAATTGTGTATCTGTATCAAAGTCTTTTTTGGATGCAGTAGAAAACCCGTTTATTCTTTATACCTCAATAGCTTAGATGTACTTGCATGACACACCATATTCCGATACACTATTTACCCGGCGGAATTGTGTATCAGGTTTCTCAGTCTTTTTGTCATTATAACAACCGCGACAAAGATAAAGCTCAACAGGAGGGCGCCCATGAATGTGTATCAAGATTTCGCCAAAAAACTACAAGAGTCCGGATTAACAAAGGTCCACGCGAAACAGCTAGGTTTAAAAGAGTACTCAGCAGCAGCCGCGAAAAATCTACCTATAAAGTACGCACGCGAAGGTTTCAAAATTCCCTACTTCTCTACGCAAGGTAAGCCTACACAGTTTTTCCGCTATCGTTATCTGTGTGATCCACGCCCAAAGCTAGAGCGTATCACTAACTCCAAGCCCTTACGATATGTCCAAGCGTTTGACACCCTTCCGGAAGTGTACACACCCCCCATCATAGAGTGGCGCAAAGTACTGAAGGATCCATCCGCAACGCTATTAATCACAGAAGGCGAACTTAAAGCGGCGTGCGCCTGCATACACACCCCCCACCCCACCATAGGACTAGGAGGCGTGTGGTCATGGCGCAGCGCCAAGCACCAGATAGACATCCTGCCATGGTTCCACGAGGTAACTTGGAAAGAGCGGTCAACTTATATAATATTTGATTCTGATGCAGCTACGAACCCGAACGTGCTGCAAGCCGAAGCGATGTTGGCCGGTCGACTTCTAAAGCTGGGGGCCGTGGTGTACATAGCGCGCCTGCCCGCCAAAGTTAATGGAGATAAGCAAGGATTAGACGACTATATAGTAGCCAACGGTGCGGAGGCGCTCACCGAACTACTCGAAGCAACGGAGCCATATATAGCAAGCCTAGAACTGCACCGACTAAACACCGAAGTAGTCTATGTACGCAACCCCGGCATCATTTATAGATTTGACAATAAGCAGCGTATCGCCGTATCCGACTATATAAATCACGCCTACGCTACCCGCACCTATATGGAATACAGCGTAAACAAGAAGACCGGCGCAACAACTGCAACGGAGAAGAGCGCCCCGCGTGAATGGGTGAAGTGGAAGGGGCGGAGTGAGGTAGAGCGTCTGGATTACATGCCGGGGAAGGATCTAGTGGCGGACAACGTGCTGAACGTGTGGCCGGGGTGGGGGTGTGAACCTAAAGACGCCCCCGTAACGATGTGGAGTAAGTTACTTGACCATCTATTCACCGGCTCACCGAGGCAAGACCGCGAATGGTTTGAACAATGGTTGGCCTACCCCATTCAATATCCAGGCACGAAGTTATTCACGTCCGCTGTGCTATGGGGGTTGAAGCACGGCACGGGTAAATCGCTTGTCGGCTATACCATGTTTAAAATCTACGGCAAGAACGCGGTGGAGCTGGAGGAGGAGCACCTTAAGCAGAGCTTTAATGACTGGGCGGAGAATATACAGTTTGCCATGGGCGAAGAAATAACCGGCGGCGACAAACGCAGTATGGCCGACCCCATCAAGCATATGATCTCACGCCGCCAGATACGTATCAATGCGAAGTACGTGCCCACCTACACAGTAGCCGACGTGATCAATTACATATTCACCAGCAACCACCCCGACTCATTTTTTATTGAGGATAACGACCGCCGTTACTTTGTGCATGAGGTAGCCGTGGATCCGTTGCCGACAGCGTTCTATACAGAGTATGACGCGTGGCTGCACGGCGGCGAGGCGGGTCCGGCGGTGTTCAATCACTTACTGAACGTAGATCTCACAGGATTCAATCCGCTAGGTGCGGCGCCAATGACCGCCAGTAAACAACAGATGATCGTATCCGGTAAGAGCGATCTAGGCGACTGGGTCAGCATGCTCAAGCAAGATCCGGATTCTATACTGCGCGTCGGCAATGTTGTTCTCCCCTACTCATTGTGGAGGAACCAGGATCTGTTGAAAATATACGACCCCGAAGGTAAGCGGGGCGTGACGGCGAATGGGCTGGGGCGCGAACTGAAGCGTGCAGGGCTGATACAGGCGAAGGGTGGGGAGCCGGTGCGGACGGAGTCTGTAGGCATGGCGCGGCTATGGGTGATACGAAACCCTAAGCTGATCCAGGAGAAGTCCGGCCCTAAGTTGGCGGCGTTATATGACAGAGAGCGCGCGGACGCGGGTAAGAAGAAGGGCAAGCTGTAGAAATGAAAAAGGGGCTGACCTCACTTAGAAGTCAGCCCTATAGGTCGCCGCACGTAAGGGGCTTACATACCGCCGATGTCTTTACCGGCTAGTCGGGCAGCGCGCGCGGCGTCTGCCACCTGCTTGCGGTGCTCAACTATTTCTGGGCGGGCTGCGGTCAACTCGTTAAGTTGGTCGGCAAACACCTTGGCCTTGGTCCAGGCTTTTGAGCCGGGGAAAGCGCCGCCAGCGTCGGAGCGCTCGAGCAGGCTGTTATAGGCGTCAAGCAGTTGGTCAAGTGAGGCGGTGGTAAGGTCTATCTCTACGTCTTGATAGGTCTTAGCTGATAGATATTTCATGGTTTTCTCCTTTGGTGTGGTGATTAATTACTTACTATGTAGATATACTACCATATTTGTCACTAATGAGCACAACTATCTTTTGTTGAGAAACAGTCACTTATAAAAATAGAGAAAATATTTGGTTCTTGTGGAGGTGCACAGCTAACACAAGAGTAGCCGCCACCAGAGAAGTGACTCTCTCCACGGTAGTTGACAGCCCCCACAAGCAAAGTATTCTTCTCTATTTCTATAAGTGACTGTTTTTTAACAAAAGATAGTCGTACACAAGTTCTTGCGTTGTGGTATTGTATGTCCATGCCCTGGTACATGTCCGGGGCATCCCCCAAGGGGAATCTGGGACCGAGGAAGCGTAAAAGGTCCGGCCGCGCAGCCGGTAGCAACCAACGAAACCCAGAGGCAACCAAGGGGCGGCATAAGTAAGCTGGTGTAGTATCGGTCACGTGGAGTAACGGGCCGCCCATGGCAACACAGCCGGGGACCAGACGAAAGCCGGGGGCGAACCGACCGCCTTGTAATAAGCCGGGGCACACGCAGAAAGTCATGTAGGACAGGAGCGTGTGGTGGTTGTGGCTGGGGTGACACAGCCTACAACGCATAGGCGGCTATCCACGTAGTCGTTTATGTTTTGTAGAAACTACCAACTAGGAGATTAGCTATGATACGCACTAACTATGATGGATTCTTTTTCTGGCGCCGAGACGCGAAAGAAGATGGATGCAGTGTTAGAAAAATCACGGTATCAAACAACAACACTTACTATCAGGCTATCCATAAAGAGGATGGTGTTCGCGGCTTCTTTAACACGGGTGTCGGTAAGAATGGCGAGAAGGGTAGGTCTCACGGACAACTGTCGCGCCCTAGGGGTATCACATGGCAGTTTACGTAGACCCACCGCGCCAAAGATTTCAGCGAATGATCATGTGCCATATGGTGGCCGACACCACCGAAGAGCTGCTGGCCATGGCTAAGCGCATCGGGGTGGATAGCAAGCATATACAATGCGCCGGTTCAGCGACCGAGCACTTTGAAATATGTAGATCTAAGCGAGCCGAAGCAATCAAGGCGGGTGCAGTAGAAGCAGCGCCACGCGACGTAGTGCGCTTGATACGACACAAACGAATAAGCAAGGAGAAATCCCATGAAAACCTTTGATCCAACGAAACCACTGACTACAACGCTCAGCCACATCCGCGAGCACTCGCCTTGCGCCGAGGGCTGGGAGAAGTTGCTGAGCTATCTCGGCAAAACGAAAGCCGACGACGAGCCGCTGCCCTATGCCGTAATTCTCGAAAGCAACGGGCTGGACGACGCGTTGTGGTGTTGCCGAGCGGAACCACAGTACGTGCGCCAGTGGCGAGAGCTGGCGTGGATGTATGCAAACTCAGTCCGCCACCTTATGACCGATTCTCGATCACTCAATGCCCTGGATGTAGCCCGTCGGCACATAGATGGCGAGGCGACGGATGAAGAGCTGGCCGCCGCACGGGACGCCCCCCGTGCGGCGTCCCGTGCGGCGTCCCGTGCGGCGGCCAGC
>Ga0209864_1000058_pt1 | contig 22317 bp, 25 predicted proteins | sample GWRWT4_25Nov14_FD_187184 | JGI IMG/M metagenome (GOLD analysis project Ga0209864, IMG submission 187184) | Sand microcosm microbial communities from a hyporheic zone in Columbia River, Washington, USA - GW-RW T4_25-Nov-14 (SPAdes) (version 2) | ecosystem: Engineered > Artificial ecosystem > Sand...
AAGCCTTCGCAAGAAGGCTACGGCTGGCAAAGGAGCCACAAACTCAGGCCTTTGCGTGAGACTCTGGATCGCCACGCTTCGCTCGCGATGACGAAGTATAAGTTTGTGATTCAGTCTAAACAGAAGCCGATCTAGACATGATGATTTTAGGTTGACCCACAGGCCATGTTCTCACTCGTCTTTGCGAGGAGCGGCGCGGCAATCCAGGGGCCACGATTAAAGGTCTGCGCCTGTGGCTCCTGGACTGCGTCACTGCGCTCGCAGTGACGAAGGGGCATGCGATTCAATCTAATCGCATCGCGCCCTGAAGCAAAGCCAGTACAGCTTCGGCGGCGCGATGGCTTGGCGGTGACTGGCCTGCGCCAAGTTCCTGTAATGCTTTGCGCATACCTGCGCGTTGCCGTTCGGTGGCAGGCGATGGCCCCAACAACAGGGCCAGTTCGCGCGCCATATTTTCGGGTGTGCAGTCTTGCTGCAACAGTTCCGGGATCAGGCTTTCATTCAGGATCAGATTGACCAGATTGACATGGGAAATTTGCAGCACACGCCGCGCGATCATTGCCGTCAGTGGACTGACTTTATAGGCCACCACATGCGGCGTGGCGCAGGCCGCAAGTTCCAGTGACACGGTGCCGGATGCCGCAAGCGCTGCGTCACAGGCGGAAAAACCTGCAAGTTTTTCAGCATTGTCTTCGGTGAGGATCACCCGTCCCGGCCAGTTCGCCGCCGCAGTGCGAACCTGTGCAGCGACATGCGGCAGGGTTGCACAGAAGATGTGCAGTTGCGGCAGATCCTGATACAGACGATGCAAAGCTTCGCCAAACGGCGCCAGCAATCGGGAAACTTCACCGCTCCGGCTGCCGGGAAGCACGCCTAGCAATGGCGCGTCTGCGGGTACAGCATGACGGGCGCGAAATTCAGCGCCCGCCTGGGCAGACGGCATCCGCGCAACCACCGGGTGGCCGACAAAGCTGCACGGCAGACCCTGCCCGATAAACAAGGGCGGTTCAAACGGCAACAGCGCCAACACCAGATCAATATAGCGAGCAATCTTGCGCGCCCGGCCACGCCGCCAAGCCCATATTTGCGGGGCGACATAATGCACGATGGGAATTTCCGGCGCATATTTGCGCACCTGGCGCGCCACGCGAAAACAGAAATCAGGGCTATCAATGGTGATCAGCATATCCGGGCGCGCCTGTAAGGCCTGCCCCACGGCCTGGGCGATGCGCAGTTGCAGTTGCGGCAATCTGGGCAGCACTTCCGCAACGCCCATGACCGAAAGATCGGTCATGTCGAACAGGCTTTGATGCCCAGCCTTTGCCATTGCCGCGCCGCCTACCCCGAATGCTTGGACAGGCCGTCCGCTTATCTGTGCAAGCGCATGTAACAATTCCGCGCCAAGCGCATCGCCGGACGGCTCGCCCGCAATCAGCATCAGCCGTAACGGCGTGAAAACCATCAGCTATTTTCCCCGGCCCCGTTCAGGCCAATCAAAAACATGCCCAGCGCATCGGCCTCGCGGATCATGGCGCTCACATCCACCAGCAGCGCCCCGCCCGCTTCAAAGACAATGCCCGCGAGGCCCGCCTCCGCCGCCAGACGCAACGTGGTCACCCCGATGGCCGGCATATCGATGCGCCGTTCCTGTCCAGGTTTTGGCAGCTTTACCAGCACCCCGCACCGCCTGCCGCCATTGGTTTGCGGAGTGGCGCGCAGACCCTGGGGTAATTGGGCGCAGCGGGCCAGCATGGCGTCTGTGCCTTCGGCCGCCTCAACCGCCAGAACGACGCCGCCACATACTACAGCTCCCTGCCCTATATCCAGCGCACCGGTCTGACGCGCCACATCCAGTGCGCGGGCAATATCCGCCTGATCGTCCGGGCGGGGCTGCACCATCCCCAATATGCCCGCCGGTGCGCATATATCGGCCAGCACCTCATGGGCGCCAGTCACCTTGAAACCGTGGCGTTCAAATTCATGCACCAGGGCGCGTAAAAGCTGGTCATCGCCGCCCAGCGCCGCGCGGGCATAGCGCGGTAAAAACTGCATGCCGCCCCAGTCCAGCTTCAGATGGCGCAAATCGGGCCGCCGCACCGCACCGATAAAGACCACTTCTTCGCAGGCATGCTGGCGCAGCGCGCGCATCAGGGCGCCAACCGCACCAATGCCAACCCATTGGTGCGGGAAAAGAGTGATTTCAAGGGAAGCTGCACCAATGATACCTGCGATAAAGAATGGCCGCCCTTCCGCCTGGCATTTCTCAGCCAGCATCAGCGGAATTGGCCCGCTACCTGCAATGATGCCCAGAGGTTTCATCACAGGGTTATGGCGCTTTGAAGCAGCAGTGAATCACAGCATTTTCCAGACGGTTTCATATTCTGAACCAGTATCATATCCATCAGGCATTCAAACGCCTGTAAACAGCCGGAGCAGAATGATCAACTGTTTCGATGCATAGCCAGACAGTCAAAAAACCGCCTTTACGGTAATACAGGCAAAATCGCCTGCTGCGCTCAATATTTATGCTCACTGCCTATAAATTGCGCAATTTCGGGATTGTTTCCTGCGTTGGTTGGGGGTAACAATCGCTGAATTCCTGCCAGTAACATGCTATGCATAACTGGCATGACACATGCAGATTAAGCCCCCAAACGCCGAATTCCGCCTAAAGTCACACAGACAGTAACAGGGATCTGAACGCACATGAAAAAGATCGAAGCGATCATAAAACCGTTCAAACTGGATGAAGTGAAGGAGGCGTTGCACGAAATTGGGCTACAGGGCATAACGGTCATTGAAGCCAAGGGGTTTGGCCGCCAAAAGGGCCATACCGAGCTATATCGCGGCGCTGAATATGTTGTCGATTTTTTACCCAAGGTTAAAATCGAAATTGTTTTGTCGGACGATATGGTGGAACGCGCCATTGACGCCATCAAAAGCGCTGCCCACACAGGCCGGATCGGTGACGGCAAGCTGTTTGTCAGCAACATCGAAGAAGCTTTGCGTATTCGCACAGGTGAAACCGGCGAAGAAGCGTTATAATACCACTTTTACAACAGGGAAGAACACATGTCCGACGTCAATAAACTTATGAAAAACATCAAGGAAAACGATGTCAAATTCGTTGACCTGCGCTTTACCGACCCGCGTGGGAAGTGGCATCATCTGACCATGGATGTTGGCGTATTCGATGAAGACATGATTGCCGAGGGCATCATGTTTGACGGCTCCTCGATTGCCGGCTGGAAGGCCATCAATGAATCCGACATGACGCTGATGCCCGATCTCGGCACCGCTGTGATGGATCCGTTCATGGCGCAAAACACACTCGTGCTGATTTGCGACATTCTGGAGCCCTCAACGGGTCAGGCCTATAGCCGTGACCCGCGCTCGACCGCCAAGGCGGCGGAAGCCTATCTGAAATTCACCGGTCTGGGCGATGCGGCCTATTTCGGCCCGGAAGCGGAATTCTTTGTATTTGACGATGTGCGTTACAAAGTTGAAATGAACGAAACCAGCTTCATGATCGACAGCATCGAAAGCCCCAGCAATACCGGCACCAAATATGATGGTGGCAATCTGGCCCATCGTCCCCGCGTTAAAGGCGGCTATTTCCCTGTGCCGCCAATGGATACGCTCCAGGACATGCGTTCTGAAATGCTGGCCATCATGCGTGAAATGGGACTGGACACCGAAAAGCATCACCATGAAGTGGCGCCCGCGCAGCACGAGCTGGGCATGAAATTCAGTACCCTGACCAATATTGCCGACCAGATGCAGATCTACAAATATGTGGTCCATCAGGTTGCCGCATCCTATGGTAAGACAGCGACCTTCATGCCGAAGCCGCTCTATGGCGATAACGGCTCTGGCATGCATGTGCATCAATCGATCTGGAAGGGCGGCAAGCCCACATTCGCCGGTTCGGGCTATGCCGATCTGTCGGATACGTGCCTGTATTATATTGGCGGCATCATCAAGCACGCCAAGGCGCTGAACGCGCTGACCAACGCCTCGACCAACAGCTATAAGCGGTTGATTCCGGGCTTTGAGGCGCCTGTGCTGCTGGCCTATTCGGCGCGCAACCGTTCCGCATCGTGCCGCATTCCATTTGCGCAAAACCCCAAGGCCAAGCGCGTTGAAGTACGCTTCCCGGATTGCACCGCCAATCCGTATCTGGCCTTTGCGGCGATGCTGATGGCCGGTCTTGACGGCATCGAAAACAAGATCCATCCGGGCGAACCCATGGACAAGGATTTGTATGATCTGCCGCCGGAAGAACTGAAAGAAGTGCCGACCGTGTGTGGCAGCCTGCGCCAGGCATTGGAAGCCCTGGATACGGATCGCGCATTCCTGAAAAAGGGAAATGTGTTCAGCGACGAACAGCTCAATTCCTATATCGAACTGAAGATGGAAGAAGTGCATGCGTTTGAACACACCCCGCATCCGATCGAATATCAAATGTATTACAGCGTCTGATACACGCTGTTAACGAACGCGAAGCCCGCCCTTGCCGGCGGGCTTTTTGTTGCCTGGAATCTGTTCCATCTGAGTTCAGCCATTACCCCCCTCGTCATCGCGAGCGAAGCGTGGCGGTCCAGAGTCTCACGCAGAGGCCTGAGTTTGTGGCTCCTTTGCCAGCCGTAGCCTTCTTGCGAAGGCTTGGTGGATTGCCACGTCGCTTCGCTCCTCGCAATTGACGCTTAAGCGGGGCGCTTCAGTCAAATAATGAAACAGTCTATGCCGCCAGTGCGCTTGGCGTTGCGCCGCGAATGGCGACGAACGTATCGGTGGTGAAACCGTTAAAGCTGCTTTGCAGCGCATTGGAATAGGCGCCGACGCCGCCCACTTCAATCCAGTCGCCTTCGGAAATATCCTTTGGCAGGGCAAATTGGTGCGGCACGACATCGTTTGAATCGCAGGTTGGCCCAAACAAAGTAAAAGGACGCATCTCATTCGATAGTGGCCCGCTTAACCGGATCGCCTGTAGGGTTGGCCGCATGTCGCCATAAACGATTTCGGACAGGCTGCCGAAAATACCTTCGTTCAGATATAGCTGATTGTCCTTGCGCAGATGAACCTGTGTAATCAGCGATGCGGCATCGGCGACCATCCCGCGCCCGGGCTCACACAGCAAAGGCACTTTTCCCAGGAACCCATATTGCATGGCTGATTCACGAATCTGATGAAAGAATTCTTCAAGGGGCGGGGCTTTGACCTCGGCGTCGGAAACCGGAAAGCCGCCACCGACATTGATATATTCCGGTGTTACACAGGCGCGGTCCAGCACACGGGCGACAATTTCAAATGCCTTGGCATAGGCAGACGCCTTGCGGCACTGGCTGCCGACGTGAAACGAAACCGCAGGTCTGGATTTTTGCGCCACAACCTCACGCAGAAGCTCCACCCCCATATCTTCATCCGCACCGAACTTTGCCGACAGGTCAAATGTGGCAACACCGCCCGGCGTACGCAGACGCACCTGAATGATATGGCCCTGCCCGGCGACCTCTATAAGCTTGCCAAGCTCGCCTGGATAATCCACCACAAAATCGTTCACGCCATATACACGGACTGCTGAATCTATGGCGGCGCGGCTTTTTACGGGATGGTTAAAATAGCAGTTTGCATCATCGAAACGCTCATCGACCAGCGCAATTTCGTTGAGGGAGGCCGTGTCAAAGTCACGGATGCCTGCGCCGTGCATGGCGTCCAGCACAATGCCATGCGGGTTGCATTTCACCGCATACAGAACCTTGCCAGGAAAACCAGTCAGAAAACGGCGCGCCGTCATCGCAATGCGCTCCGGCCAGATGCACATAACCGGATAGGATGGCCGCAAGGTGGCCAGCATATCCTGAACCGAAGCAAAGCTGGGATTGGTCATTGCGGGCTCCTTATGAGAAAACTGGCGTGGGGCTATTTACGGTAAGTGCGCGCCGCCCGCAAGCCTTACTCGATTCCGGAGCTAAAATGCCCCTGCGCGCCCAGCCGGTCCTTCCTGCAAATCGAAGAGGACCTTCCCGTGCATTGGGAAAAATACAAATCCAGCTCGCCATCGGGTTTCTGGTTCAGATCGTAACAATTGATGGTCCCGTAATCGATAACCATGGCCGACAGGCACAGGCTGTTATTTTCGACCCACCATTTCCCGTCGCCCTTGAAATGCCGGGTTGAGGTGACAAGTTTATGAAATGTCTTGTAATGAAAATAGGTCAGCGCCACCCGCATGGTTCCATCCGGGAACAGATTCAATTTCACATTCATCAGCCGGTTGCCCCCCGGAACATCCAGACGCCCTGCAAGTAAATTAAGCGTGCGACCCGCTGCGGACGAGGATATTTGCGGTCCCGTCAAGGCCGATCCCGCGCGGTTGCGTCTGGTTACTTCGGCATCCCCACCGTCGCCACCGCTTTGTTTTTTTGAAGCCCCGGCCGCTGCTGCCTGCGCCGCTTTTGCCGCTACGGCCTTTTCCTTTTCAACAGTGTCTTCTGCTGGCGCTACTGGCACGGCAGCTTCTTCTTCAACCAGCGGCGCCTCGACCTGATCCTCGCTTAGCGTATCTGGCAACGCCTCCTGCAAATCCATATCGGCGCCCGGAAGTTCAGCCTCTGGTCCACCGGAATCGCCACGGGACAATTCAAACACCAGATTTTCGCCACCGCCCAGCCCAAGTACGCCACTGCCCTGCGATGCAAACATTGCGGAACCCTGCAGCGCAAACCAGACAAACCAGAGGACATGCAGCAGGAACGAAACGACAATAAAAGCCGCCAGATGCCAGCGCCCCGGGTTCAGCATGGAGCGCGACGCGTTCACTTTCCATGCTCCGTCAAAATAATGATCTCTTCGATATTTATTTCGCGCATCTGTTCCATCATATCGATCAGCGTTTCGGCGTCGGCGTTTTTGTCCGCCTTGATCTGAACCGAACGATGGCCTTCTTTCAGAAAGAAACTGCGCAGCATGAATGGGGCAAAGCGCGCCTCAATCACCTGGTCAAACAGGTACACAAAGCCATCGGGGCCAAGATAAACCGTTACCGCCTCGGCGGGCTTTGTTTCGTCGATCACGCCTTCGGGCAATTGCACCTTTACCGGTTCGGCTGTCTGCATCGTGCCGGTGATCAGAAAAAATGTGATCAGCAGGAACACCACATTGATAAGCGGCACCAGATATTCATATTCACGTTTCGGCCGTTCTGGACCAAAATCAATCATTCCCCGCGCCCCCGTTGGAAAGCGTGGGCAAAATGGCTTCCGCGTCCTTCAGCTTTTTCATAGCGATGTTTTTCAGGCCGGTGCTGCGCGCAGCCTCGATCACATGAATCAGGGCCTGGTTTTTGGCGCCGGGTTCCACCACAATCATCAGTGTCACTTCGGTTGCCCGTGATTTTATTTTCTGCATTTCCCCTTTCAGGGCGTCTACCGGAAAAGTTTTCCCGTCAATGTCGATGCTGTTGTCGGCGCGAATAAACACCGGCGCAAGACTGAAGTCCTTTTCGATCGATTTACGCTCGCCCGCCGGGGTTGCAAAGCGCAGCACCTGAGTGCTGCCAAATGTATTAATCAGCATAAAGAATATTAGCAGAAGAAATACGACGTCGATCATGGACGTCATGCTCATTTTCCGGGAGCGCCGAATGGGCTGATCCAATAAATTCATCACCTGCTACGCACCTCTTACTGCGCAGCCTGGGATTTGGCGGGCCCGTTTGCCTCCGCGCGTTTCTGCGCAGAATGCAGCGCATGCATCAGCCGCGCCGAGACATCACGCATTTCCTGACGATACTGGTCAAGGCGATTTTCCAGCAGATTGAGAATAGTCACCACCGGAATAGCCACAATCAGCCCGACCTGTGTGGTAATCAGCGCCTCCCAGATGCCGCCCGCAAGGATAGAGGGATCAACCTTGCTGCCTGCAACTTCCAGCTGCTGAAAGGCCGTGATCATGCCCATCACCGTACCCAGCAGGCCAAGCAACGGGGCGACGTTGCCAATCACTTCCAGCCAGCGGAAATAGGATTGCATCGCCATAAGCTGGTTGCCGCCTACACGGCCAAGCTCTTCTTCAATTTCCGTATCACGGCGATGGTCACGCCAGCTGGCAATCAGCCCCGATTCCATCAGCCGGGCCAGCGGTCCTTTTTGCTGCGTCACCTCATTTTGTGCGGCCGTAAAATTCCCGGTCCGAACCAGTTCAAGCACCGGATCAATGGTGCTGGCGCGGGAACGGGGGCCCGAATAAACACCGGCCAGATAAAACTGTACGATTTTGGTAATAATAATTGCTACCGCCACCACCGAGATGAGAAGAAGAACGGTAACGATCGGACCACCCCTGAATATCAGCGGCGCGATCACATCGTTATAGGTCTGCACAAGCGCCGCTAACATGGTTTAACTCCCTCGGTTTTATTATTATTATCATCATTTAAAGTCGGCGTTCCAAGAACTCCCGTAAAGACCATCACATAATTGTTACCCGCGAGAAACGATCAGGCTAACGCGCAATATGCCCCGCGATGAAATACCAATGGCTTTCCGGCAGTGTCCGGCGCTCCAAATTTTCGCACCAGACCAACATAAATAATATGGTCGCCCGCATCATGGCTTGCCGCCTTGTCGCAATCAAAAATGGCGACGGCATCGGTGATAATCGGGCTGCCGGTTTCCCACATCGTATATTCCACCCCATCCATATAGGGCTGGCCCTTCTTGGCAAAGCGGCCAGACAGTTCCTGATGGTTTGCAGCCAGCACATTGATGGCAAAATGCTTGGCCTCTTCAAATATGCCCAATCTGTCTGAACCCTTGTCGATGCACCACAGCACCATAGGCGGATCAAGTGACACAGAACTGAATGAGTTAGCCGTCATGGCGATGGCTTTTCCATCTCCCCCCACGGTGGTCACCAGGGTCACACCCGTAACAAAATTGCCAAAAGAATTGCGCAGGGCGCGGGTGTCAATCGTCATCTCCAAAGTCCCCTCAATAATGAATTATTACTTAATTTATAGGGGCTAGAGTGATCCTCGCGCAATCCCCCATTATGGCATTATGGCTTCAACCGGCTTTTGGGGTGCAAACCTGCCGTTAACCCCATTTCTTTAGAATGCCCCGGTACCAAATTGTTACTGGAAGCAGGCGAATATGGCAAAAGGCGAAAACGGCGAAGCCCCCATTATTATCATCAAGAAGATAAAGAAAATCGGAGGCGGCCATCATGGTGGCGCCTGGAAGGTTGCCTATGCCGATTTCGTGACTGCGATGATGGCCTTTTTTCTTATGTTATGGCTGCTTAGCACCACCACCAAGGAACAGAAGGAAGGCCTGGCCGAATATTTTACCTTGTCCCAGTCAAGTTCTTCGACCGGCGGCGGCAACGGTTTGCTTGCCGGTAAAAGCGTGAATGATGAAAAGAGTGTTTCGGATGGTTCACCAACTGTCACCCTGTCCATGGCGCCACCCACCCCGCCACCAACTGCTGAAGCGGACTCTGAAAACACAGGTGCTCCGGTATCAGCCGAATTAACCAATGCGGACGACGCCGTTGCCGCAGTAGGCGTCGGCGAAAACAGCGCCAGCGCAGGTGGTGCGCATGAGGTAATCTCAAACACCGACGCGCAACGCACAACCGCAGCGCCGACAGAAGACGCCCTCAACAAGGCAATTGATGCGCGGGAAATGAAGGTTTTTGAACAGGCCGAAAAGGAACTGAAACAGGCAATCAGCGATATTCCCGAACTCGCGCAACTTTCAGGACAGCTTATTATCGATCATACGCCGGAGGGCATGCGCATCCAGCTTGTGGATGAAGCTGACCGGCCGATGTTCAAGGAAGGGACGTCGGATCCCTATGCGCGCACACGTGCAATATTCAAGGAAATCGCCAAGGTCATTAACAAGCTGCCCAACCGCATCGCCATTTCCGGGCATACGGACGCCAGCGCCTATCAACGCGAGGATGGTTACGGCAACTGGGAACTCTCCATGGACCGCGCCATGCTCAGCCGCCGCATGCTGCAACAGGCCGGCGTTCCGGACGCGCGCTTTTTTGAAGTGACCGGCAAGGCCGGTACGGAGCCGCTGTTTCCGGACGATCCCTATATTTCCGGAAACAGGCGCATTTCCATCACCATGATGCGGGAACAGCCCGCGCTTGCGCCCAGGGCGTTACGGATAGAATAAACCGCTCAGGGTGCCGATTCCGGCCCCCCTGCAATGACAAGCTCCGGCGCCAGATGGGCGCTTAGTTGCTGAATAATTGAAATGAGCTGCAAAATTTCCTGTTCGCGCAACGCATCGATCTTGTTGTGCAGAAGCTCTATCTCAAGTTCCGCCTTCACATTTACACGATAATCATGCTCCGCGTTCCTGCGATCAATTTCGGCCTGCCGGTTCTGGCTCATCATGATGATCGGCGCCGCATATGCCGCCTGCGTGGATAGAAGCAAATTCAGCAAAATAAAGGGATACGGATCCCAATGGTAAAAGTAGCCGGCTAAATTGACAGCAACCCAAACTGCAAGCAGCACACTTTGAATAATTATGAAGCGCCACGAACCAACGGTACTGGCGACCTGATCGGCAATGGTTGCGCCCCGCGTCGGCGCATGCTTAATCCGGTTACGGGCAGGCCTCTGGGAGCGCAATTCACGCAAGTGCTTGCGGTCTTCATCACTCAGATGCACTTTTTCGTTATGGCCGTTGGTCATTGTTTGATGCTGCCTCCTGGACTCTGTTTCAACTTTATTGAATCTCAACAACTCGACCGTCATTGCTGTAAGAGTTAGGTAATTCGCTGACAGGAAATCTGGGTTAAGTGAAAGTTCGAAGACTAAAAAAGAGTGTCACCCCGGATTTATTCCGGGGTCCATGAGCTTGCCCTCGGGCCGGCAAAGCCGGTCCCGGGGGAGCCACACGCAAGGGCCTCAGTTTGGAACCCTGGACCCCGGAATAAATCCGGGGTGACAGCGTTTTTTTAAGTCCATTAACTTCACAATCCTGTCAGCGAATTACCTAACTCTTACAGCGATGACGAAGTGGGCGGATGGTTCAACGCATCGGGAAGCGAGTCCCCTTAGTACACTACAACGCTACGGATGGATTCGCCGCTATGCATCAGATCAAATGCGCGGTTGATATCGTTCAGCGGCATTTTATGCGTGATCAGATCATCGATATTGATCTTGCCCTCCATGTACCAGTCCACAATTTTTGGGACATCCGTGCGGCCTCTGGCGCCGCCAAACGCGGTGCCGCGCCATACCCGCCCCGTCACCAGCTGGAAAGGACGTGTACGGATTTCCTGCCCCGCCCCGGCGACGCCGATGATGACCGCCTCGCCCCAGCCCTTGTGACAGCATTCCAGCGCCTGGCGCATCACATCGACATTGCCGATGCACTCGAAACTGTAATCCGCGCCGCCGCCGGTTAGTGACACCAGATAGGCAACCAGATCACCACCCACCTCTTTCGGGTTGACGAAATGCGTCATACCGAAACGTTCCGCCTGCGCGCGCCGCGCGGGATTGACATCAACGCCGACAATCTGTGATGCGCCAACCAGGCGCGCGCCCTGAATGACATTCAGCCCGATGCCGCCCAGGCCGAACACGACGACCTTCGATCCCGGTTCGACCCTGGCCGTATTGATCACCGCGCCAATGCCGGTGGTGACGCCGCAGCCGATATAGCAAATCGCTTCGAACGGCGCGTCCTCGCGCACTTTTGCCAAGGCAATTTCCGGCAGCACCGAATAATTGGCGAAGGTGGAACAGCCCATATAATGCAGGACCGGTTTTCCTTTATATGTAAACCGGCCAGTGCCATCTGGCATAACGCCGCGCCCCTGCGTTTCACGAATGGCCTGACAAAGATTGGTTTTGGGGTTGAGGCAATATTCGCATTGCCGGCATTCCGGCGTGTACAGAGGAATAACATGATCGCCTTTTTTCAGCGATTTTACCCCCGGCCCAACCTCGACCACCACACCCGCGCCTTCATGGCCAAGGATCGCGGGAAACGCCCCTTCGGGATCGTCGCCGGAAAGCGTGAAGGCGTCAGTGTGGCAGATGCCCGTGGCCCTGAGTTCAATCATCACCTCGCCTTCTTTCGGGCCTTCCAGCTGTACGGTGACAATCTCCAGCGGCTTGCCCGCCTCAAAGGCAACAGCGGCGCGAACATCCATGATCTCTCTCCTTAAACAATATCCTGCAGGCGACTATACAGTGTCCCCAATAATAGTAACGGCATACGCAACCACGGACCGCCGGGGAATGAACGATGCGGAATGCGCGCGAATATATCAAACTTTTCCGCATCGCCACGAATGGCGCTGGCGACAAGTTTGCCCGCAAGCCCTGTCAGGGCCACCCCCTGCCCGGAAAAACCCTGGGCATAATAGACATTTCCGGGCATGCGGCCAATATCCGGCAGACGGTTGCGTGAAATATCCACAAATCCGCCCCAGGCATGGGAAATCGCCACATCATGCAAGTCCGGAAAGGTCGCCAGCATGCGCTGGCGCATTCTGTTGGCCAGAGCCACCGGCGGCACTGTCGTATAACTGACACGGCCCCCAAACAGCATGCGCCAGTCCGCCGACAGCCGGAAATAGTCGAGGACGAAATTCGTGTCCGACACACAGGCATTGTGTGGTAGCAGCCCCAGCGCCCTGTCCCGGCCCATCGGCTCCGTCGCTATGATATAGGTGCCCACCGGCATGATCCGCGCACGCAGCACCGGTTCCAGCGCGCCAATATAGGCATTGCAGCACAGCACAAGATGACGCGCGCGCACCTCGCCCTGGTCCGTGATGGCCGCAACCTTACCAGATCCATTCCTGCTTGATGGATGAATTTGCGTAACCTGGCTTTTTTCAAAAATTTGCACACCCGCTTTGGCTGCTGCGGCCGCCAGCCCGCGCATATATTTCAGCGGATGCAAATGCCCCGCCCCCATATCAATCAGGCCCCCATAGAAACGGGTGCTTCTGACATGCTCTGTGACCGCTGCCCGGTCAAGCAAGCGTGATTGTGTGTAGCCAAGGCCGGCCAGATAATTCTGTTCCGCCGTCAGGCCCGCCATATGACGCGGGCGCGCCGCCGCCAGCAGATAACCAGGTTTATATTCCGCATCCATGCCATGGCGGACAATACGGTCCCGCACCATCTGTGTGGCTTCCAGCGAGAGTTCCCATAATTGCTTCGCCTGCGCCTGACCAAGCAGCTGCGCAATCCTTGGCAAATCCTTGGCGAATCCGTTGATGACCTGGCCGCCATTACGCCCGGAAGCGCCCCAGCCAATCCGTTCGCCTTCCAGCACCACCACCTTATACCCCGCCTCGGCCAGGTTGAGGGCGGCGGATATGCCCGTGTAACCACCCCCCACGACGCATATGTCACACGCCACCTGCCCTGCAAACTGCGGATAGTTTACGGGCGGGCCGACACTATCAAGATAATAGCTGGGCGGACCAAATTCAGAATCACTTTGGACTGTGGGGGGCATGTCTTTCCATTCTAGCTTCAAATTATTACAAAAAAATAGTGGCGAGAACAGTGTGAAGGGGCAATGATGACAGATAGCGTCGTTAATGAGCTTGAGCGGAGCAGGTGTGACAAAAAATATCAAAAAAGATAAAGATAGAGTGGTCGATCTTACCCTGCCTGAAAATTTCCTGCATATGCGGCAGGATATTTTGCGTTTTGCCGACATGGACCGGAATGGGCACCTGAATAACGTCAAATTTTTTGAGTTTTGCCAGGAAAGCCGTGTAGCACTTTTTCGTGCGGTGGGGGCCCATGATGGAGAGAGCGGGCGGGCATGGATGATAGCCGCCCTGTCCATCACTTTTCTGGGGCAGGTCCAGGCGCCCGGAATCGTAGAAACCGGCACCCTGGTACTGAAGTTTGGAAATACTTCATTGCAATTGGGCCAGGGCATGTTCAACAATGGCCACTGTGCCGCCACCGCCGAAATGACCATGGTCCGGGTCGATCAGGAAACCGGCAAGCCCTTTCCGATTGAACCGGTTCTGCGAGACCGGCTTAAAATGCTGGGTGGCCATGGTTAATATGCACGGTCTACTTTCATCCCTGTCATATTATGCTATGTTTACACGCTAGTATGAAGGGCATTTACGAGGGATCCGCCGGGTGACTAAACCAGTCAATATTCCGCGTTTTTACGTGACGTCGCCGTCGCCCTGTCCGTATCTTGCCGGGCGCGAGGAGCGTAAAATATTTGCGCGCCTGTCCGGTGACAATCCGTCGCTGCTGCATGATGCGCTGGCGGATATGGGATTTCGCCGCAGCCAGAATATCGCCTACCGGCCCGCCTGCATTGGCTGCAACGCCTGCACATCGGCGCGCGTTCCCGTTGCGGATTTTAATCCGGGTAAAAACCTTGCGCGCATATCAAAGCGCAATCAGGATTTGCGTCTCGGCTTTGGCGGAACCACTGCGACCATTGAACAATATCATCTTCTGCGACGCTATTTAAGCATCCGGCATGGGGATGGCGGCATGGCGGCGATGGACGCATTCGACTATCAGATGATGGTGGAAGACAGCCCGATCACAACCTATCTGCTGGAACTTCGCAAGCCCGAGGGCGAGGATGAAGGACGCCTGCTGGCGGCGTGCATCACTGATGTGGCCGGTGATGGCCTGTCCATGGTCTATAGCTTCTATGATCCGAAAGAAGCACGCCGCAGCCTGGGATCCTATATGATCCTGCGTCATATCGAACTGGCCAGGGAAATGGGCCTGTCCTATGTCTATCTCGGATACTGGATCGAGGGCAGCCGCAAGATGCACTATAAGGCCCGTTTCCGCCCGCTGGAATTGCTCGGCCCAGACGGCTGGCAACCCTATGCAGGCCCGGAGGTTGCGGCCATTTAGGTATCGATGCTTCGGCCCCGGGTTTCCGGCAGCAGGAACAGCATGACAATAAAACTGATCGCACCGATGATCACGGGATACCACAGACCGCTATAAATATCCCCTGTTGCCGCAACGATAGAAAACGACGCCGCCGGCTGAAAGCCGCCAAACCAGCCGGTGCCAATATTGTACGGCAGTGACAAGGCCGTATACCGGATTTTGGTCGGGAACAGCTCCACCAGTGTTGCAGCCTGTGGCCCATACAGCGCCGTCGCCGCTGTGATCAGGATCAGCAGAATGAAAAAAATCTTCACCACGTCAATATTCGCGGGATCGGCCTGCGCGGGATATCCCGCTGTGACCAGCGCCGCCTTCAGCCCTGTCTCTACCTGCTTGCGCAGGGCAGCCTGTGCTTCACCCTGCAATGCACGGGCATCCGCACTATCGACGCGCATATCGCCGATAGACACAAATGCCGTCGCGCCCGCAGGTTCTTCCTGCATGTGATAATTTACCCCGGCATTCGCCAGCACCGATCTGGCGATATCGCACGATGATGCAAATGTCGAGCGGCCAATCGGGTCAAACTGCACGGCGCAATTGGCGGGATCGGCATGCAATGTTACCGGCGCCGTGGATTGGGCGGCGGCCAGCGCCGGATTGGCGGCCTCTGTCATCGCCTGAAATGCGGGAAAGAATGAAACCACCGCCAGGCCGATGCCAAACAGCATCACAGGCTTTCGTCCAATCCTGTCCGACGCCCAGGCAAAAAACACATACAGAAAGGCGCTCACCGCCGTAACCGCTATCATCAGCATGTTGATGGTGGGTGCGGGAACCTTGAGCACCCGGTCCAGAAAGAACTGAACATAGAAATGCGCCGTGTACCAAACCACGCCCTGCGCCATCATGATGCCAAACAGCGCCAGCAGAACCAGTTTCAGATTTGGCCATTCAAGAAATGATTCCCGGATGGGCGCGGTGGAGGCGCGGCCTTCATCCTTCATGCGCTGATAGAGCGGCGATTCTTCCAGCCGCATCCGAAACCATATGGAAATACCCAGCAGCCCGACCGAAACCAGAAACGGAATCCGCCAGCCCCATGCGGCAAATTCCTCCTCGCCCAACAGGGTCCGTGTCGCCAGAATAACACCAAGCGCGCCAAACAGGCCAAAGGATGCGGAGGTCTGAATCGCGCCAGTCTGCAAACCACGCCATTTCGCCGGCGCGTGTTCAGCCACATAAATGGCAGCACCTCCATATTCACCCCCCAGCGCAAAGCCCTGCACCAGCCGCAGAATGATCAGCAATATTGGCGCGGCAACCCCCGCCTGCGCATAGGTTGGCAACAGACCAATGGCGCAAGTGGCTATGCCCATCATCGTAACGGTGACCAGAAAGGCTTTTTTACGCCCGGTCCTGTCGCCGACCCAGCCAAACACCAGTGCCCCTAACGGGCGCACGGCAAACCCCGCCGCAAACGCCAGCAATGCAAAAATGAACCCCGCCGTTTCGCCCACACCCGAAAAAAACTGTTTGGATATAATCGCCGTCAATGTGCCGAAAACGAAAAAATCGTACCATTCAAACGCCGTCCCCATCGAAGACGCTGCGATAACAGTGAAAAGATTATTGCTGCGCGGCTGCCCGGCAGCGCCTGAAGATGATGCCACGGCTGTAACCCCCCGCCTGTTGTCCGGCTTTATCCAAGTACGATGTTATTCGTTTGTGCCAGCCCCTTCAAACTAATAACATATTGTTTCAACTGGCGGAATAGCTGAACCTGTCAGGTTCACATGGCAGAAGCATACAAATGAATTTGCGCACATTCTGGACGAATCTGGACGATGCCTCACGGCAGGCGTTTTACCGCACCGCGATGTGGATCGCGCTGATCGTGGGAACTGTCTATACGATCGGCCAATCGGATTTGATCCAGTCCTATACGCCCCTGGCCGTCAAGATCGAAATGCCGGAAAAAATAGTTTTCCCCAAAAGCAATGCGACGGTCAGCCTTCCGGTCAACCTGCAACTGAAAAACAATACGCAGGAAACGGCGCAGCTTGAAGTCCCAACGCCATGCAACATCATCCGCTGGTTTATCACCAATAAAGACGGCGACTTTGTGCAGGCCCCTGCTAAAGAAACCTGTTCGCAGGTCGTGATGAAGGCGAGTTTGCCCGCCGGACAATTTTCCCAGGATGAACTGCTTATTGCGCTGGACGCCACACGTTTTGAGGCGGGCATACGCTATAAACTGATGGTGCAGTATTGGGGCCAGGACGAATCCAGAGAATTCGAAGTGGAATTTGAATAGTGCCGTCAGGCGAATTTGTTGCTGCGTGGGAAACCGCGTGGGGGCAAACGTCCGGCCTGTGCGCGTTTGCCGATCCATTCCACCAGTTGCTGCTCGCTCTGCCGGCGTCCTGAACGGTCCTGCCAGGTCAGGCCATCCGCGAGCGTAAACATTTTTGCATCGCTCAGACCGCCGTCCTTGTAACGTTGCAGAATGACGCCCTTGCCGCGCGCCATAACCGGCACTTCGTCGCGCGGGAAAATCAGCAGTTTACGATTGTCCCCCACCACGGCAACGGAATCACCAGCGGCAGGGGTGCAGATCAGCGCCTCAACATCGCCGGAAACGTTCAGCACCTGTTTGCCGTTGCGCGTGGCCGCGACGACCTCTGACTCCGCAACGACAAATCCATGTCCGTCACTGGACGCCACCAGCAGCACACGTTCCGGGTCATGCACCAGGATCGTCACAATCTCATGATCATTGTCCAGATCAATCATCAGACGCACCGGTTCGCCATGGCCGCGCCCGCCCGGCAATTTATCACAGCGCAACGTATAAAAACGGCCATTGGTGGCGAACAGAATGAGCCTGTCGGTTGTTTGCGCCTGCAGCCAGAATTTCGCACCATCGCCATCCTTGTACTTCAGATCCGGATCTTCCGGCAGATGGCCTTTCAATTGCCGGATCCAGCCTTTTTGCGAACACACAATCGTCACAGGCTCGCGTTCGATCATTGCTTCCAGCGGAATTTCGTCCATCACCGGGGCGTCTGTAATCGTTGTGCGCCGCGCGCCCAGCGCCGTCTTTGGCCCGAATTTTATTTTCAGCGCCTTCAGATCATCGGAAATCTGCGCCCATTGTTTTTCATCCGATTTCAGCAGGCCCGCGAGCAGTTTGCGTTCGTCCGACAAGGCCTTATGTTCCCGGCGCAGCGCCATTTCCTCCAGCTTGCGCAGGGCGCGCAGGCGCATATCCAGAATCGCCTCGGCCTGAATATCGGTAAGCTTGAACGCCTGAATCAGTTTGGGTTTCGGTTCATCCTCGGTGCGGATAATTTTGATGATCCTGTCGAGGTTGAGGAACGCAATGATATACCCGTCCAGCACTTCCAGACGATGCACAATGCGCGCCAGCCGGTGTTGCGCGCGGCGCACCAGCACTTCCTTGCGATGATCCAGAAAGGCGCGCAGCGTTTCGCGCAAATCCATCACGCGCGGGACCAGATTTTTGTCCAGCACATTCAGATTAAGCGGAATGCGGACGTCCAGATCGCTGAGCTGAAACAATTGGCTCATCAGCATTTCCGGCTCAACCGTACGCGCGCGCGGTTCCAGAACGATGCGGATGTCTTCTGCCGATTCATCGCGGATATCCCCAAGCAGCGACAACTTGCGGCTGTTGATCAGCTCCGCCACCTTCTCGATCAGCTTGCCTTTTTGCACCTGATAGGGAATTTCCGTCACAATGATCTGATAGCCGCTGCGCGGGGTTTTCTCCACCTCCCAGCGGGCGCGCACACGAAACCCGCCGCGTCCCGTGGAATAGGCTTCCAGAATGCTGGCGCGCGGCTCACACAGAACGCCGCCGGTGGGAAAATCCGGCCCGGGAATAAAATCCAGCAGCTTTTCAATGCCCGCATTGGGGTGTTTGATCAGATGCTGCATGGCGTCGCACAGTTCGGCTACATTATGCGGCGGGATGCTGGTGGCCATGCCCACCGCAATGCCGGTAGCGCCGTTGGCCAGCAGATTGGGGAACGCGGCGGGCAGCACCAGCGGCTCGCTTTCCTCGCCGTCATAGGTATCGCGAAAATCCACGGCGTCTTCGTCAATGCCTTCGAGCAGGGCCTGCGCCACTTCCGTCAGCCGCGTTTCCGTATACCGCATGGCGGCGGCGTTATCGCCATCGACATTGCCGAAATTGCCCTGCCCGTCGATCAGTGGATAGCGGATGGAAAAATCCTGCGCCAGACGGACCAGCGCGTCATACACTGACTGATCGCCATGCGGGTGATATTTGCCGATCACATCGCCCACCACACGCGCGGATTTCTTGAACCCGGATCCCGGATCCAGCCGCAATTGCCGCATGGCGTACAGCAGCCGCCGATGCACCGGCTTCAGCCCGTCACGCACATCGGGCAAGGCGCGGTGCATGATGGTGGACAACGCATAGGCCAGATACCGCTCCGCCAGGGCGTCGCCCAGCGGCGTGTCGTTAATCTCTGATTCGGGTGTCAGCAGGTCGCTCATGGGGCGCTTATAGCACCGGTTTGTTGCTTGTGCAGCCCTATCAGGCTATTGATCAGGACTTGCGGCATCACACTTCAGGAAATAACCTATGCCCTTACGGCAGCGCAAACTTATAGGCTCGTTCCTGCTGCTGGTATGGATGCTGGTCTACACCATGATCTGTGTGCAGATTGCGGTGACCTGGCTGCCCGATTCGCACATTGCGCGGCTGATCTTCTATCCGCTGGCCGGAATATTATGGGTGTTTCCGGCACGGCCGCTGGTGTTCTGGATGCGGGGGTGAGCGGGTGAGTTCAGGCGGAAAATATCGCCCGTGTAGAATCCACCCTGGTGGGGTCACCTCAGACTTAAGGCCATTTAACCCATGCTTCTCCTTCGCCCTTGACATTTTCCACAAATTACGTAATATGCGTGAAATGAGGAGATTTGATCATGAAAACAGTTCCTGCATCTGAATTTTCCAAGAATTTTGGCCGTTACCGCGAAATGGCCCAGCGCGAGCCAATCGCTGTCACCAGCCATGAACGGGTGACAGGCTATTTCGTCTCCAGTGCCGAGTATGAGGAATATGTCCGGCTGAAATCCATGCTGCCAAAGGCTTACGCCGTGGAGGAACTATCGCAAGAAACCATTCAGGCCATTGCCGCCAGCAAGATGGACGCGCGCCACAATCACCTCAACAGCCTATTGGACGAATCGTGATTAATGTGTTCGGCTAAGGGCTATAGGTCGCATTTGCGCCACCTTCTACAGGCTTCGGGCCGCAAGACAGAAGCCCCCCAGAAAAGCAAGATAAGGGTGACTCATGTCAATTCCAGACCCTGAACCGGGCATGGTGATTTCCTATGCCTATTTGTGGCGCTATCAGCATGAAGCCGGTTACGATGAAGGGCGCAAGAACAGGCCGTGTGTGATTGTGCTTTCTGTCGAGCAGCAAAATGAAAGCCGGATTGTCACCGTTGCGCCCATACCCCATCGCCAACCCGCCGGTGTAACGATTGGCATCGAATTGCCGCCGCGTGTAAAACAGCATCTTGGCCTGGCTCATGAGACATCATGGGTGATCCTGAGTGAGGTCAATCAATTTGTCTGGCCAGGTTTTGATTTGCGTCCTGTTCCTGGAAGTAAAAACAGATTTGATTATGGATTTTTACCGCCAAAGTTTTTCGATAAAATTCGATCCGGCATTCTCGATTTGATTGTCAAACGAAGAGCGGGAATAACGAAGAGGGATTGAGTTGTTAATCGGCTCACCGGGATATTATGGGTGTTTCCAGCAAGGCCGCTGGTATTCTGGATGCGGGGGTGAAGGTTTCATTCAGAACAGATCGGAATGCGTGCCACGCCGCACCAGCATCAAAGTATCAGGAAGATATTCATATACCAGCAGGTAATCCGGCTCTACATGGCATTCCCAGTACCCGTCCATATCCCCGATTAGCCGATGCGGCCTGTGGCGCGCGGGCAGAGGCTCATCCTGCACCAGCAAATCAATGATGGCCTGAACACGCGCCAAATTCTTACCCCGTTTTGCGGGCAAGTTTGAGGTCTTTCTTAAACTGGTTGGTGCGCTCAATCTCGCGCATCGAGATCGCGCATTAACTCCTGGCTGTTACGAAAGCGTTTTGTACGGCCTTCTTTTGCTTCACGCATGGCTTTATGAGTCTGCTTATTGGGCAGTTTCACCTCAAAAGGCAGCCCCTTTTGCAAAGCAATCTGGCTGAAGTAAATAGCAATCGCCTCAGACGTGGAAATGCCAAGCTTCGCCAACACAGCCTCAGCCTGGGTTTTAAGCCCAGGCTGGATACGCGCGTGGACACTGGCGGTTTTGGTGGTCATGGGAGACTCCGTCTTGCTAGCTTGAATATCAACATAATGTAGCACAACCGCTACACAACGCCTAGAGTGGATTTTAGCTTGTTTTACTGAGGGCGATAGCATTTCTAGTGCGGGATGATATTAGACGGAGTCGGTTAGGGATTCCCAAATCAGCATTTATCTGATTCAAGATACTGGCTGGAGAAGGAGGCCAGTATGTATGGCGAAACCCTATTCATTGGATTTACGCGAACGCGTTATTGGTGCTGTTGAGCAGGGCGGGATGTCGCGCCATCAGGCTGCGGCGCATTTTGGTATTGGCGTGAGTACGGCCATTGAGTGGGTGAAGCGTTTCCGCGAGACGGGCAGTGCCGCTCCGGGGCAGATGGGCGGGTACAAGCCAAAGGCGATCCGGGGCGAACACCGCGACTGGCTTATTTGCCGGTGCCAGGAGAAGGACTTCACGCTGCGCGAGTTGGTGGCGGAACTGGCCGGGCGCGGCCTCAAGGTTGATTATCGCTCGGTCTGGGAATTTGTTCACGCCGGGAAGCTGAGCTATAAAAAAAACCGTCCTTCCCAGCGAGCAGGATCGCCCGGATATTGCGCGAAGGCGGACGCAGTGGAAAAAATATCAAAACCGGATTGATCCCGCGCGGCTGGTCTTCATCGACGAAACCTGGGCCAAAACCAACATGGCGCGGCTGGGGGCTGCGGGGACAGCGTCTGAACGCCAGGGTTCCACACGGCCACTGGAAGACCATGACGTTCCTGGCCGCGCTGCGCCATGACAGGATTGATGCACCTTGCATTTTCGATGCCCCGATCAATGGCCAAAGCTTCCTTGCTTATGTCGTGCAGTTCCTTTGCCCCACGCTCAAACAAGGCGATATCGTCATCATGGACAATCTGGGGAGCCATAAAGGTAAAGTGAACCGCCCCGGGATTACCGGAGGCCATTTGGTTTAAGTTACGCGGCCATGGGGACATCGTCCAGCATGGCGTAGTATCTTTCTTCAGCTTCGGCAGGCGGGATGTTGCCGATTGGCTCTAACAAC
>Ga0209864_1000075_pt1 | contig 18922 bp, 23 predicted proteins | sample GWRWT4_25Nov14_FD_187184 | JGI IMG/M metagenome (GOLD analysis project Ga0209864, IMG submission 187184) | Sand microcosm microbial communities from a hyporheic zone in Columbia River, Washington, USA - GW-RW T4_25-Nov-14 (SPAdes) (version 2) | ecosystem: Engineered > Artificial ecosystem > Sand...
ACATATTACTTCCCGAACTGGAAGAAGATGACATTGTAAAACTCAGCGTAATATTAACTAAAACTTTATGGTCTGAGGGATATCGGAAAATAGATAATAACAATGATATGCAATTACAAGATGGAAGTAAGTAATATTATCCACAAAAATTAACTTAATGTAGAAATTAACCAACAAATAAAAATATGAATTACGAAAAATTTAAACAAATTATTGATTTGCAAATAGCTCACAATAAAAGAGTAGATGAACTTTATGCTTTAAAAATTGATTTATTAGATATCTTTAATGAAATTGCTCGGGCAAATGAATTGCTTTGGGAAGAACTATTAACCGAAAATGGGGATTATCATTTATGTTTTTATCTATACGAAATGAATGGTATGTATGGAACTCCAGATCTAAACGAGGAATATAAAGATATAAAAGAGTTATACGATTATTTAATAGAAAACAAAGGATTTAAATGAATGTAACCGATTTTAACAAAGTAATTGAAAAAAGAATTGATTTGATTAAGTTAATTATGTTATCGAAAGGCAAAGAATATTCAACCGATTCCGATAAGTTCCATAATTTCAAACAGTCTGTTGGTATTAGCTTTCATACATGCCCTGAAAAAATAGCTTGGGAATTTGCCACTAAACACTTTCAATCTATTAAAGATACTTTAGATGCTGTTGATAATGGAGATGTAAACTATACCGATAAATATATTGAAGAGAAAATCGGTGATGCAATTAATTATCTTATTCTTATTGAAGGGATGCTTAAAGAACGTTTATATAACAAACATATCGATAATTGATATAAATGTAATTACATTGTGCTTACTTAACTAAATAATAACAAATATTAATAATAAATTATATTTTATGAAAACATATGTAAAAGAATTTTACCAGGATGAATTTGAATTAAAAATTGATTCAATTATTGAGCAGTTAAGTGACAAAGATTGTCAAAGAGTAGAATTTTTAAGAGGTATGCTCGCAGCTTACAGAGAGATAGTAGAAACTCGTCAAGGGTGGGTAAAAACGGAATTTAATGACTACTTCAAATAATTGCTGCTAACTACTTAACTAAAGCAAAAACTAAACAGGATACTCCAAATATAATACTAATGCCTTTTAAACGCTTTTGTTTCTTTACCTCCAGGTTTAGACCTTTCATCTGAATAGTTAGTGATTTGTTTTCTTCGTCTTTATACTTAATTATACTTACTTGGTTTCCGATAATAGTTTGTAACTTATCTTCATTCTTTTTGTATAAATTAACTTGGTTAGTTTTTAAGATAACTTGTTGCTGACATAATGAATCCGATAAATAAAAGGCTTCAGCTTTATGATATTGCTTTGCTAAGAACTTTGCCTTATCGGAGCTAAAACAAATTAAAGTATCTTTGTTATTTATAATTAAACTTTGAGAATATGCTGTCAAATTCAGCAACAAGGTTATTATTATTAAGCGTATCAATTTCATTTACTTTGGTTTTATATTTTATTATTACTGTTTGTTTTTTATTCTCCAATACGTTTAGTTCCTGAGTGTATTTATCAATAATAATTTTGTTCTTTTTAATATCGGAATATAAGCTATCATTAACTTTATTCAAACTATCAATTTCTATTCTATAATTTTGTATTATTCCTAATTCATTGTAAGGCGAATAAAGAAACCACAATATCAATAAATGGACACATAATGTTATCAAGCATAAAATAATCGATTTATTGGACATGACAAACTTATCAGGTATATTATTTTCTTGTACTAAATTTATCAATAGTCGTTAATCCTAAACAACCAAAAGCCAATGCAGTTACACATTCTACTAAGGTGTCCGATGGCTTTATATGTTCGGGTGTAAACTGATTAGCAAAAAGAGTAGAGCATAGCATAATAGTACATATAATTCCACATACTCGTTTACTCGAAATCGTTCCTGTTTCATCTGCTAATATTTGTTTTATAAAATTTTTCATTCTTTTTTTCCTCTGCTTTTAGTAATCTTACTTTGTAATTTCTCGATTAACATCTCAATCCGTTGCTCTAATAATTCTATTCTTTTTTTGAGTTCGTTAATCTGTTCTTCGTAAATTGTAATTACTTTGTTATTACCCGATGCTTTTAGTTCGTTTCTACTTTTGAAATAATCCCAAACATCTTTACCTTTGAGTACACCTATTAAGGCGACTACTATGCCAATAATAGAAACCTGGTCCATTTTATTTAATTGCTAAAATTTGTTTTCTGTTTTTAACTGTATAGGATATATGCACCCAAGTAAAATCGTATTCATTAATTAACTGGTCAAATTCTAAATTCTCTTTACACCAATCAAATAACTTTTTATTTTCTTCTTTATTACCACCACTTAAATCAATCGCTTCACCCTTTACATGTTGACTTGTTTTCGAACCGCCTACTTTTGCATTAAGTGATTCACATCTAAAAAAAGAATTAACCTTAATAGGTTTATTATACCACGTTCTTAATGGCTCAAAGCATTTCTCAGCTACTAATTTCATACAAGCTAACTGAGTTTCATTAGGATTGTTTTCTATTCCAAATCTAGTAGCTGTATTGCTTACAGTTGCTTCGTCAAAACTAATGTGTTTACTTATCATTTCTTAGTTTCTAATTGTTCAACTCTTCGTTCTAAACTATCATGCTTAACATCCTGGACCATTACCATAGTTTTAATTTCGTTAAGGTCTTTACTCATCTTCATCAAAGCATTAACCCCTAATGCCCCGATGAAAGATAAGATGGCTATCAACCCCGATACAAGCCATAAAAGAATGTCAAATTGTGTCATTATATATTAATTAAGTTCCATTGATTATTATTCCAAAAATATTGCTTATCATCATTAGGATAAGGTATAGGTGCTTCCCATTTATAGTTTACTAAAATCCAATCTTCGTAAGGCTTAGGTGAAATAAAAACATCATTTACACTATCATAAGTAAATCCTATTCCAGCATAAATATTTCTAAAATTAGAATTATAAGATGTTTGTTTTATCGTATCGTAATCATAAATATTTTTAATATTTAAAGAATCTATAAAATCAATTCCTAATTGTTCAACTTCAATTCCATTATTAGTAATAACTTCGTTATCAATAACAATTACAGCTATCACAATACTTTCTTTTATAAGTGCAAAGTTTGCCATTATTGAAATTTATATTTTATTATTACTATTCCAGAACCACCATTACCACCTTTTGCAAACCCACCATTATAACCACTTCCACCACCACCTCCACCTGTATTAACAGTTCCTGGAAGTCCAGCAGAAGCATTATTAGTTCCATTTCCACCGCCTCCAGTACCACCAACCCCAGCTGTACCTGTAAAAGTTCCACCACCACCTCCACCAGCATAATAAGTAGGCGTTCCTGTTATTGAATTTTGTAAACCAATACCGCCAGCTCCACCTATAGCTCCAGCACCTTGAGCTCCAACTGCACCAGCTCCACCACCACCACCAGCTTCACCAGTTGTTCCACCGCCATTTCTTCCTTGACCTACAATTCCAAGACCTCCAACTGCATATAAACCTGGATAAGAAACACCACCGCCACTTCCGCCAGTTGCTCCAACTACTATTGCCGCATTATTAATACCATTATTATCACTTCCACCACCACCGCCACCCGTTGATACTATTGCATTAAATGATGAATTAACACCACTTGCTCCACGAGAAGTTCTTACTGTAGAACCACCACCGCCACTGCCTATTACTACTGGATAAGATTGAACTGATATTGATAATCCTGTTGCTGTTAACAATCCACCAGCACCACCGCCACCTGACCTTAAAATTCCACCGCCACCACCGCCAGCAACAACTAAATACTCAACTACATCATTTGGAGCAGAACCTAATTGAGTTACTACAAAATTACTACTTGAATTAAAAACATGAACTTTATAGTCTCCTACTGTAGTTATAGTTCCACCCGTTGCAACCGTAAATGTAGGTGCAATCTTATTCATTAAAGGTATTAAGTTGTAATACATTATGCTTGTGTGTTAATTCCTAAAACATCAAATTTAGTATCTGTATCATTCCAAACCAAACCAATATAAATAGTTTTACTTATTGTTGTTGTAGTTGGTAATGTTACTCCGATGGCCCGATAATTAGTTCCAAAGGCTATTGTTTGTGCTGTGCCATTATCTTTTATTCTTATTATCATAGCTTGACCTTCAGACATTGTGCCAGTTGGATTTGCTATTGTTAAGCCTGTAGCTTGAGCTGTTATCTTAACTAAATCATTTGTTGAGGTTGGTGTTACTGTTGCTGAACTTGTTACACTTTGAACTCTAGGAGCATATTCTGCTTTACCATTAAATGTAGTCCAATTCGCTGAGGTTAAAGCACCCCTATTTGAAGCACTTGCATCGGGTAAATTAAAAGTATGAGTAGCAGTTGCTGAAGATATATTAAAATCACTTCCTGTAGTACCCGTTGCTAATGATTGTATTTGTGCAGTTAATCCATTTAATGCTGTTAAGCCACTTGTAAAGGTTGTTATGATTTGACCTAAATGGCTATTCTCAGTATGTAATGTAATTGTGCGACCACTATGTGCAACGTAAAATCTAATGGCTAACCTATCAGTTAAAGTTAAAACAGTTTGTGGAACCGCTAAAGCTGTAGTATATAAATCAATATTTGTACCTCCTGTAATACTTTCAGGCGTTGTTGAATTACTTGCAATTAATGTTAAACTAGTACCATCGTATTTATATAATTCTACATAAAAACTAGGTGAGCCACCAGTTGAAGATGCACTAAAATAAGTTTCAAAATTCCAATTACCTCCTGGTATTAATAATTGATTAGGATCACCAGCATCAGTAATAAAACTTTGAATATAACCATCGGCTGAAATTGTAAAATCAGTACCAGCTCCGATAATAGGTGTTTTATTTAATTCTTTAAAAGCAACTCCACCTAAAGTTCCCTGAGCTACCGAACCATTAAGATAGTAAGATACTGAAGAACCGCCACCGCTTGTTTGTGGGAAGTTAGCAAGAGAACCATCACCTCTAACATATTGAGAAACCACACCAGCTCCTGTTATTGCTATTGTGCCACTTGTTGTTATCGGACTACTAGCAACGCTAAAAGCACTTGGCATTGATACGCCTACACTTGTAACCGTTCCAGTTGTTATGTTTCCGCTACCTAATAAAGTTGTTGAATTAATTGTTTTTAAATTAGTACCCGAAACTAAAGTATCTTGTTTTAAATTTAATGCTGTTTGAGTTGCTGTTGAAACTGGTTTGTTTGCATCGGAAGTATTATCAACATTGTTTAATCCAACCATTGATTTAGTTATTCCCGAAGTCGTTCCTGTAAAAGTTTTATCTCCAGCAATAGTTTGTGGACTTGTTGAAATCACACCTCTTGCGGTTGCACTTGCATCGGGAACGTTTAAAGTTATTACAGGAGTTGTAGTGCCATTTGCTACCGATGAACTTAAATCAGTTCCACTTGTTCCTAAAGTTAAAGCAGCTACACTTGTAACCGTTCCACCGCCACCCGTTGAAGCAATAGTGATTATTCCATCCGCTCCAGTTCCTGTAGTTGTTAAAGTTATATTACTTCCTTCAACTAATTTTATACTTCCACCAGTTGCCGATAAAGTTGCTGTATGCGAAGTTGAATCTGAAGTATTTGCTAATGTTTGATTTCCTGTATTTGTACCGCTTGTATTTGTTATAACTGTTTGTTGAGCATCGGTAACATAATTTTTATTTGTACTTGCTGCTATATCCGCTGTTGTTGCATCCGCCCCTACAGTTACTAAACCTTTTGAATCATAAGTGATTTTAGTTTTAGTTGCTCCCGTTATAGCTGTATTACCAGTTACTTTAGTTCCTAATGCTGTATTCAAATCGGTTTGACTTGCTAACGTTCCTGTTATAGCACCCCAAGTAACAGCACCCGCTGCACCTGGTCCGATTAAAGTACCACCTAAAGTAGTACCGTCTCCAATATAAAACATTTTAGTATCAGTTGTATAAGCGACTTCGCCACTTTCTAATACAACCGTTATTCTATCGGCATTCGTGCCACGTCTAATTCTTATTGCCATTTTATATATTATTAAATAAAGTTACCGCCATCTATTAAAGTATATGAAGTTGCTGCTGCAAAAGTACCGCCATCAATTAATACATTGAAATTAGTACCGCCACCGCCACCACTATATATAGGAATATTTAAAACATTACTTACTAAAGTAGATGCTCCACTTGTTCCCGTTGTTGTTAATGTTATTCCGCTTCCAGCTGGCAAAAAAGATAAAGCACTTAATTGAGTAGTACCATCACCTAATTTGAATTGGCCCGTTGTACTTAAATACGCTGGCTCACCAGCTTTTAATACCATAGTTGCATTGGCTGAAAACCATGCTGAATTTTTTGGATCGTATCTTAATTCTACTACTGCCATTATGTTAAAGTTTGTATTATTGTTACAGGAGCTGGGTCAGTTAATGTTTGTATTAGTTGTTGTAAAACTTCAATCGTATAATAAGAACCGCAAGGCACCACCGCAATAACATTCCCATCTTGGTCTATTATTCTTACATCATCAGGATTAATGACTGAAGGCGAACCTGTTATTGGTAAAGAGCAAGCATCCCATTCAAAGATGGATTTAAACTCAATATCAAAATACCAACCAGCAACCTCATCGTTAAAAGCATCTACAAAATCAGTTAAAGTTGCATTTGAATTTACATCAATAAGTTCTGAGAAATCAAATTGTTTAAAATAAATTAAAGTATCTAAAGCTATTTGTTTGCAGTCCGATAAGACCTCAAGTTGATTTCTTAATCCCTTCTTACTTTTATCACAAATGTAAAATCTTATTACAGTAATATCACTTGTCCCATCAACTCTGTTAGGTTGTAAAGTACCAAAAAGCATAGGATATTTAATTGACTGACCGCCATTTAATTGATCCCAAGGGTCACCAAAATACCAACTCTTAACTTGCTTGTGAGCAGTTGAGTACGTTGCTATTGTTGATATTAATTTGTTTAAGGTAAACATCTATTAATTTCTTATTTTTTTTAATGTACTTTTTAATTTCACTCTTTGTTTTCTTTCTTATTGCCATATAGGATTATCTCGGTTATCTTGAATATTACTATAATCTTTTTTACCTAAAATTCTAGTGCCTAAATAAATATCAACATCATAAGCATTTCGTTCAGGGAATATATCCGCTCCTGTATTATTATTGTAAGTTGGGTATGTTGAGTTATTATAGTTTAAATATTTTATCATTCTGTCCCCGTACATCTCACCATTAGTTTTCCAAATATTCATTAAGTATTCCATGTCATTAGTTGGTATCGGTTGCCCGTTATCACTACTATTTGTCATTATGCCTTTATTCGCATATCGGAATTTAAACGTTGGTGAGCTTTCATACATAATATAATGGACCATCATTTTTAAAATGTAGTTATCAATTAATGTTTTGTAAGCTGCTGGAATAGTAGTTGCTGAATTTATATAAGCTAAGATATGTGTTTCAATAGTATTATATAAACTAGTTCCTAATAAAGGAAGTATGTATTTATCTTGCACCAATTCAATTACTGGTGTTATCTTATCGTACTCGGTATTGTCATCAATAACCGAATGTCTAATTAAATAATCTTGACCTATCCAAAGTGTTGCCATGTTATTTCTTTTTACGTTTTACCCTAGTTTCACCAACCCAAATGTGGCGGCACCAAGGAGTTGTTTCAGTTCCATCATTATAAAATCCTCCACGAAAATTCCAAGCATCTTCACCAAATTCATTAGTGTAATCCTCAATTTCATTATATGTTAATCTTTTAGCTTTCATTTTGCCATCGATTAATTCAGTTCCTGAAGTTAAAGCAACCATTTTTCTACAAAAATCTCTTGATGTTGATATTAATTTACTACCACTTACATCAGGTCTTTTATCGTATCTATAAACTGTATAAATTTCAGTCTCATAATCTGCAGTATCTTTATCTAATCCTTTTTCAGTTGGTGTAAATAAACCTCCTAAAGTATCAATTAATTTTTTAGCTGCTAACCATTCTAATACAGTTGTAACTTTATCTTTATCTACATTTAATGCCTTAGCAAGTTCTTCGGGTTTAGCAAATGGATTACCCTTTAATTGGTTTAATATTCCATTTCTTAAATCGGTTTCCGATAACTGAAATCTATTAGCTGTATATAATTTTTGTTTTGATAACTCGAATTTTAAAACTTGTTTTGAATCCTTAAAGTTTACATACTCAATATCTATGATTTCATCTTCGTCATCTATTTGTATTGCTCGTGCAGTTGCCCATTCAATAAATCTTTTTTCTTTATCACTTGATTGTTGAACTTTTACAACCTCATTATTCATTTCATCTTGTGCAATTCCTAAAAACGTTAAAGCATCCGCATCACTTAATCCAAATCCTGTCTTAATCATTATTAATGCCTGGTCTGCTGTATAATCACCCTTCTTTAACTTGTTGGCTATATTAAAAAGATTTTGTCTTTGTCGGCCTGTTAAGTTTTTAAGGTGTTCGTTTACTTGTATTTCTTCTTGTATTACAGTTGCACTCGGAGTGCCAATTTCTGCAGCTTCAATCTTTAATCCGTATTTTTCAATTATATAATTAGTTACGATATTAGGATCACGTAAATTTAAAGCATTGATAACATTTTGATTTTCTAATGGAAGTTCTTTGCCTATTGGCTGAACTTGTTCTACTTCAAAAGTTATATCTAAACCAGTTTTTAGTTTAAACATTTTATCAATAAACTTATTGAATGCTACTTGTTCAATCTTAGCATATTCGTTAATGAATAATTCATGTGCTAAATCTAATTCGTTACGATCGCCTAAAGTACCCTCAGTTTTGATTTTAAACAATACTCCCGGCACGTTATGTCCTGTGATTATCTTTTGTTGGTTACGTTTATTTAACGCTTCGTATTGGTCTGCTAATCCTGTTGGAGTTACATTTACAACTTCTGCTCCTTTGCCATCGGGATTCGTGAATGATAAAACTACTTTGCCAGCATTTTGTGTGCCTTGATGTTTTTCTTGAAAACGTTCTTTAATATCTTCTTTTACTTCAGGTGTTAATTTACCACTAAAGAAAGTTATAATATGACCAGCACTAAATCCATTCTTTACTAAACTATGAAAAAAGTTACTAATCTCAATATCGGTATTAATGTCTAATAGAACGCTTGAATAATCGGGTGAAGGGTAAAGTCCATCTAATTCATTTAAAGACGGTGTAAAGTCCTTAGAATAGTAAATTGAGCTACCTATAAACCCCTCCTTGTAAAATGGAAAATAAGTTTTCTTTAAATGGTAACTTTTTGCAGTCCAATCTTCACTATACCAAACTCCGCAATTATCTGCACTTAGTCTTATCTTACCCATATCTAAATGGTAAAATTCAATCGGTTGGCCTATTAAATTAGTAGTTACTTGACATGCAAACCCGCCATAAATTGCCTTATCGGAATCACATTTTTTTCTTAATTCATACCATGAATCAAATCTATTTGCCTTGGCTAAAAACTGTTGAACTTGTGGTAAATCTTGACTTGGCACTATTTTCAATCCGCTAAGATAACGTGCTTTACCTTTTAAAATAGCAGCATGTTCAGGATGATTGTTATAAGAATTTAATAATTCTTTAGGAAAGTTATTGTCTTTGCCCCACTTAACAAATTCTCCAGCTGTATCTATTTTATAAGTAGGAAGTTGGTTAACATCCATCTTAATAGTAATTATGTCATTATATACTTCTAATTTTTTAGCCATTGTAAACCTTGTTAGTTATTGCTCCACCTTGATATTCTTTAAATGTAATTTTTGTTAAATCAAAACAAGTTGCATAACCCACCTCCACTACATTTAATCCCGTTGGATTAGTATTACTATTGCCTACTTGTTCGTATATCGTATATTCGTAATCGCCTATTGTTAATGAAATCTGAGCAGTTGTTGGTGTTGCTGTTTCAACTATTATAAATTCATTATATCGTTCCTTTTGTGTGCTTATGTCCGCTGGTAAAAAATATTGTGATGTATTTGTTTGAACGTTTTTAAACTGAAATAAAAAATAAGGATTTGCTAATAAACATTTCTCCTGTAATGTTAAGATAACTGTATTACTATTATTCTTATTAATTGTTATCATACTTATATAACGTACAAATATATCAATTTGTTATTTAAAAAAAAAGCCCAAGCTTACGGGCCTGAGCTTAACTTTAAAAAGTTATTGATTAAGCTATTAAGTTAGCTATCAAAGTACTTGTTACTTTGTAAATTGGAGCTATCTCCTTACCTTTAAAAGAAAGTTTATGACCAGCTAAATCAGTAATTGCCATACCGCTTTCAGTACTCCAAGTTAATAAATCCATTCCTTGATCCTTACCAAATAACCAATAGTCACCGTTAACATCTTGAACCATCATGGTTAAAACGTTTTGAGCAACTAATTGAATTTCTTGAATAACTGTAGAAGTTAATTTTTTAATAGTAAAATCAATTTGTGGTTCGTAAGAAATAGTTCCTGAAGCTGGAGTATAAGTGCCAGGACTTGTAAACATTCCCATCTCTTTATCCAAAGAATACACTCGGTACTTCTTGCCTGTTGCTAAAGTATAAGCTGTAACCACTCCAGCAGTTGCTGTAAATGCAGAACCAGTTCCTGAGTTGTTTTCAAATTCAGTTAGATAAACATTTTTTATTCCACCAGCTCCACCTTTACAACCTAGAAAGGTATAACCGCTTGTTAATACACATGGCATATTTTTATAATTTTAATTTGTTTATAATAAGGAGGGTTGCCCCTCCATTAAATTTATCCTACGTAAAGAACATTCATCGCTTGATTCACAACGTGTGCGAAGATTGTCATGATGTTTTTTACAAACATATCTTCACGATTGAAAGCAATTTTGTTAACTTCAAACTTATTGATATCACTAACTAAATCAGTACACCAGTAAATATAATCCGGACGTGCTGCGATAACAACTTTCTCAGCTAAAGGCACAAATTGAATTTGAATTCCATTGTAGAAATAAGCTTCAGTTGGTTGACCTAAATTAGTTACAGCGAATAAATCACGGTAAGTAGCAGATACGTTATAAATGTTTATAAATTGTTTGTGAGAATAAGGAGCATAAATAAATGGCTTAACTGCACCATTAATAACTCTTGCTGGAATAGCTGCGTAAACCTTAGCGTATTCAGTTTGAATGTTAGTTGCATCGATTGTAGTTCCTAAAACTTTAATACGAGTTCCTAAAGCACCACCATTATAAATCATTCTAGTTGCAACACCATCAAGTAATGAAGCTGAACCTGAAGCAACTAATGCTTGTTCAACTGAACTAACTTGATTCTGAGCAGTACCTGGAGTTAAAGCTGCAACTGCAGTACGTGTAGCACTTGTTGCACCGTTCCAAAATTTACTTTGTAAATCTTCAGCAATTAAATTACCATAAGACTTTAATACTACTGAACCAAATTCACTTGATTCAATCTCCCATGCACCTGGCTTCATTGTTCTATTGAAACGTGAAGAACGTAAAGCATTAGGATCAAATTCTTGGTAGTACATTATTTTAGTTGGAGTAATCAAAGTATCAACTAATCCAAAAGTTCCTGATGAAGTTGGAGCACCACTTGCAAATGCTTGAGCTGTAACGCTATTATCATTTTCGGTAAACACCGTGTCGCTCTTGATGTCGGTTGCTAAAGTTACTAAATTCTTATTTACAGTATCATTTGCAAATAAAATCTCTTCGATAATCGGCTCGACTGCCTTACCTCTGATGTCTACTATTGTTGCTGAAATTGCCATTTTATATTTTGTTTTAAATTATTAATTAATTATTTTGTTAGTCTAAATTTTTCTAAAGAACTTAATTCATCCCAATTTTTTGTAACCTTAGTTTCATTTTGTATTGGTGTGTTTAAGATTTCGTTTACTACTTTGTTAAGTAAAACAACTTGTTTTTTCAAACTAGATATTTGACTTTCTAAAGATACTTGCATCGCACTCATTTTAGTATCCATTTCTTTAGGATATTTTAATTCCGATTCAACTACTTCAGGAGCTTCAACTTCTTCTACTTTTTTGCTTTCAATTTCAGCAACTACTCCGCTTAAAATTTTAACTACATTGCCATCTTCCATTGTGTATTCGCCATCCATTACTGGACTAGCTGTGCCACTTGTAATATCCATTATTGCAGTTCCGATAACTAATTCGCCATCATAAGCAAATACTAAACCATCAACTGTTTTAGCTTCTTTCATTTTAACTTCAGGTGTTTGCTCGGTACTTGGTTTTTTTTCTTCAGTTGGCATTGTAGGTTTTTCAGCAACTGGATTAAGACCTTCTAAGGCCACACGTTCATCAACACTAAGTTTAGTTATGATAAAGTCTTTAATTTTTGAGATAACATTTGTTTCCATGCTTATATAACGTTTAAAGTTTTTAAATTGTTTATTATTTTTATTACTTGTTCATCTGACATAGTTACTTTATTGACTTCAGCTGTTTTAAATATGCCATCAATCGAAACACCGTTAACTTCACCCGACTTGATTTTTGTCCATACATCATCACTTTCAACCTTGCCCGTAAGAAACCAAGTTCCTTCTGGCAGTCCTTCGAAGCCTTTAGCTGTTGCAAATCTTTCATTATTTAATAATACTGATTCAAAGAATGTAACCCCTTCTATTAATTTACTTGAATGCTCAATATCTACAGCACTTGATAAATTATCTTTAACCCATTTTTGTTCTACTAATTCAATCGTTTCTTTATCGAACATCAAGTTAAATTCCTCACCCGCTATATTCCGATATATTAATTGATTCGGTATAAGTACGGGAGTGAATATAATTCTCTTATCTTCGTTTTGAATTGCTAACTTGATTTCCGATTGTTTGTTGAACTTAATCCAATTTATTTGAATGGCTGGATCACTTACTAAACTAACTGTCTTTAATCCCATTTCGGAATCTTCGACATCTATTATTGCTTTCTTAATTGGTAATTCCATATTGTAATAACGTTTAAATTTATCCGTATGTTGATTCCGATACTAATTTGTTTACCCGATTTGTAGTGCTTCGGTTTTCAGTTTCTACAACGTATGCTTTAACAGGAGCAAAGTTATTATTTTGATTTCCACTAAATGTAGTTGACTGCCCTTGACCTGGTCCATATATTGCTGGAGCTTGACTTGTTGTTGGTGCTGAGGTTTCTGCTGCTGGTATTGCACCCGCTGAACTTCCACCTTCATCAAATTGTGTGCTATTAATCTGAGCAATGTTTGCAGCTGTTGATATAGCTAAAGCTCCTACTCTTATTGCAGAAAGTATTCCTAACGTTGGATCGGGAACTGCTAAGATAGCACCTATACCTAAGATTCCATTTAATATAGCACTTGCTCTATTAAACTTCTTTTGTGTTTCAAATTGTTGCCTTGCTAAATCTTTTTCATCTTTTGCCTTTTGATCTAATATTGCTTTTTCTTCTTTAGAACCCTGTTTAACATTTTTTAATTTATCTCTATAAAGTTTATTAACCTTTTGAGTTTCCTTCATGTAATAAGTATCCGATAAAGTTTTTGAAACTGCTAAAGTTGTTTGAGCTGCAAGGTTTACCGATTCAACTATATCTTTTTGTAATTGTTTTTCTTTTGCTTTTTTTCGTTCCCTTGCCGCATCTTCTAAAGCTTCTTTTTGTTTTGTATAATTGTTTTCAATATCTAATTCACTTAACCCTAATAAATCAGCATTAGCTATATTTATATCGTAAATATCTTTAAAATGCTTTTTTTCTAATTCTACTTTTTTAGCATTATTTTCTTCTTCTGCCTGTGATCCCGCTTGTAAATTTTTACCTTGATTTGCTAATCTTTGTGCTTCTAATTGATAACTACTTTCTATGTTTGATAATTGTAAAGCTATTTTTTTCTTTTCATCAGCTTCAATTTTTTGTATATCTTTATCCGCTTTTGCTTGTCTATTAACTTCAGCTGCTTTTTCTTCAGCATCTTGTTTAACTTTATAATCTTTTTGTATTTGTAATATATTATCTTGTAAGGTTATTTCAGCTTGAGCTAATGCTTTATTTTTTGTTGCTTGGCTTGCTTTGCTTGAATTTATACTTTTTATTAAATCATCATTTTGAAATTGTGCTTTTATAATAGCTTGTGCTAGTTCAGTTTTAAAAGTTTTTATATATGATTCCTCTTTTGCTTTTTCTATATCCGATAATAACTTTTTTTCATCTTCACGTCTTTTTTGTGCTGCTGCTTTAGCATCTTCAATTCCTTTTAATCTTAATTTTTCAGCTTTATCAAATTCTTCTTTTGTAAGAGTTCCAGCTTCTTTATTATTTGTTTTTAAATTATCAAATAATGCATTTGATTTTTCTAATTCTGTTTGACCTAATTTTTTAGTTTCATCTGCAAATTGTTGTGTTTCTTTTGAATGTATCTTACCATATTCAACAACTTTTTTAGCGTATTCATTCATATCCGCCTGTGCATTTAAACCAATACTACTTATGTACGCATAAGTTTTTTCATACCAAGGTACCGCATCTGCACCAGCTGCTTCACCTGTTAATACCTTTGCTTGTGCTTCTGCTGACTTTGCAAACAAAACATTTGCAGTTGCCTTAGCTTGCATTGCTTCAATATACAAATCCTTATTTGCTACAAAATTACTTTCTGCTACAGCTAAATCATTTGTATATCCTAAACTTTGACCTAATGTTTCGTTATATATTTTTAATGTTTCATCTTTTGATAATGTGCCTTTATTAAATGAATCAAATGCCGATTCTACATTTTGAACTCCTTCTAAGACTTTTGCTAATTCACCCGATACTGCTTTGGTTGCTTCTGCTAATGCTTTCTCTGCTAAACTTGTTTTATCAAATATAGCAGCAATCTTATCAAAATTATCGTATAATAACTTTATACCTTCAATTAATAAAAATATTGGAATAGCACCCATTGCAGCTCCAATACCTTTAAAGCCTGTTTTAATTTTATCAAAATCAAAAGTTGCAATACCTTCAGATAATAATTTAAATGAAGATGTTAATCTTTCAACTCCACTACCCTTTAAACTTTTAGTCGAATCGTTTAAGTCCTCAACCTTATCTTGTAACCCAGCTAATTTTTGACCAGCTTTTGTTGCTTCAATAGAACCTTCGCCAAACTTAGAAGTCATTGCTATATGCTCATCCTTGGCTGCCTTAATTGCTGTTTTTAAATCTTTAAAAGAACTGATTGTTTTTTCTACTCCTGTTACAGTTGTATTAAATGCTATTTCTTCTTTTGCCATAATTATATTATAAAGATGTTAGTTGCGTTTGATTTAATTGTTATTGTTGAATATTGTCCTGTTATTATTGTTTGTGGTAAACTTAACCCGTTTAGTGTTTCCGATGCCACCCCGTATAGTTTTACTGAGTTAGCAGTTGAATCAGTTCTAAAAAATGTAAACTCGTAATCAATAAATAAAGTCGGGTCGATAGTTATCTTTACATTGCCATCAGTTGCGTTTACATAAAAGAAAGTACAACTTCCATCAATGGTATAATCGGCTGTTATGGTTATTGACTTCTTTACTACTTGACTTGTATTTATTTTTGCTAAATAAGAACCACTTGAATTATCTATTGTAATGGCATCCGATAAGTTAATACCTCCACTTGTTATTGTGCTATTGGCTGTTAAATTAACGCCTGTAAAATTACTTACTGAAGATTCTATAACTACATTATTTGAGTTCGTTAAAGTAACGCTATTTGCTCCTGAAGCTACAAAGTTATTATCACCTCCTACTATATTACTATTATATCCAAAGTTTATATTACTACCATTTGCAGAACTTAAATTTTGCATTTGTGATAAAACCATACCATCACCGCCAGCATTACCTCCAATAAAATTAATATCGTTATCAGGAACAAAAACCGCATAATCAGTTAACTTTAATAATTCAACCATTGTGCTTTGCGGCTTCATAAAGTTGTAATCCTTTATTGCATTTACTATGTAATAACCATCATCCCAAACTACATTCCTAAAATCAAAGTTTTTAATATCGTATGCTGTTAAATTATAATACCTTCGTTCAATCTTTGAGTTCTTATCAGTTAACTGATTTATCATTTTAGAATAAAACCTATTAAACAAATTGTTATCGGTATAAGTCGCCTGAGGATAAGTATAATAAACTTCGTGTGGTGTATCCCAATTTAAAGTTAAAGTAGGGTTATAAGGATTATCGCAATCCCCAGCAAAAGGATAAGTAGAATAAGTTGTTACTGTATTACCATTTGACCTCCATAGATTCCAACTGCCATAATTCATAGCAATTAAACCTCCATAATAAAGCGATCTTATATTTGATTGTATTGGACTAATAACACCAGCTTCGACTTTATAAATAGTAGGTATTACTAAACCATTTTTATAGTTACCTTTTAAAGGAGTACCTGAATAAATTACACTTACATCTTTTGTTTGATTAATAAAATCATTATCGACATACTCTATATGTTTACCGAAAGTTTCTTTATAATCCTTTTGATATTTGTCATTTAAGTAATCTGAATCTTCTTTGTATTCTAATTCATATCGTAAAAAATCTAATTCGCCTATTGGCAAAACTTCACGCTTCATAGAATAATCACGCTTATCAGACCAGTCTATTGAGCCAGTATAAAAGTTCTCCCTATCTTCAATAAAGTAATTATATTCATTTGTTTTGTCTTGCACCATGTAAAGATTATGCAATTTAAACTCCGACATTAACCAGTCTATTTGTTTAATATTAATCGGTAATACTTTGTTTAAATCGACTAAATCATCTTCATCAATATTTGTATTTACATAATTACCTGAGAAGAATGTTTTTGCACTTTTAACCTTTGCCCTTACTTGAGCTGAACTTGCTGCAATAGGATTATATAAAGGTCCAACATCAAAAAAAGCAAATTCTAAATTCCAACCGATATCAACTTTAACATCTAAACCGCCATATAAAGCAAATGCTGGTAAAGATATTTTACGTTCTATATTTCCAATACTTAAAGGATAAAAAGCATTAGGGTCAAAAGCAACAAATGGATTAAATACAAATTCTTCATAAGCAACAACAACGTTATTAACTTTTATATTATAAAATATTTTTCTATTATTACCTACAAATGATACATAAGTTGGTGAACCCGAACCTGTATATAATATATCTAAATCTAAATTTATAACCGCTTCTATATTATAATTTACATATTTAAAAGCAGCATAAGTATTTGTGAACTTACCATTAGCAGAATTGTATTTACCCGCAGCGTTATTATAAGGCGAAGATGTAGCATTAAATAAAATAGTGTTTGTTGTTGGTGTGAATTGATTCCATAAACTTGATGCTCCTACATAAGCTGCATTGTAAGGGCCTACTGTAAAATTACTTGACCTACCTACATAGAATTGATTGTCTATTAATTGCTGTGCTGTTTTTTCAAACTTATCGCCACTTGTTGGAATTATTTGACTTTTGTAAAATGTTGAATTAAAAAATGTAGATGTATAAGAATAACCAGCATCTGAGAATATTTTATCTAATATTGTTTTCTTATATATAGCTGGTCTAAAGTATTTAATCTCAAAATCTCTTTCAGCTACTGGGAGTGTATTACCCGAGCTTGGCATTACTTGATTTCCATAATCTATTAAAGGATATACATATCCATTACCTAATGCAAATGAAACAGGCGAACCAGCTACTTGTATTGATGTGGCCCAACTATTAGTTACGTTGTTAAAAGTTAGATTGTGATTATAAGTGCTAAAATTTAAACAGTTAGTAAACGAAGTATCTTCAGGATTCGATAATAACTTGTCACCTATCTTTGTAAATACATTTCCAATAGTTCCCTTACAGCTACATTCATAAACAACCTCACCAGTTGAATCATCAACGTTAATTTTGATTAGTTGTAAATCCCCTTTAAACTGAAGTACGCTATTAACATAATAATATATATCGCATTTCTTATTAGGATTGAAATAATTTAAACTTATGTTTGACTTCCATATTAATTCAAAGAATTTATTTATTTCTTTAGTTCCAGGAAACGTTATTGTCTTTGAAAAACTTGCATTCTTTTTATCAGGATTTCTAATATCCGATATTAAAAAGTTAAAGCTAATTGGAATCTCATCAATATAACTTACATCGTATTCAATAGGAGTTGCATCTTGAGTATATAATAAAATCTTTATATCGTTCATCCTTTTTGGCGTTGGTTATTGTGAGTAAATAATAAATCAAAAGTTAAGTTTCTTAGCTTATCGTTATTCTTAGATACATAAGTTCCATTAGTTACTTTTACTGATGCGTAACCTTGAGCAGTTCCCAAATCTAATTTAACATCAGGTGAACTAAACAAATCTTTATACTTTAATAATTCTGCCTTCGTTACCCAGTCGCTATTTAACTTTAATCCATTTTGAACGTTTACAATAGTTGGCTGTTCTACAGCTACCGAATAATCCAAAGTCATTACATTACTTACAACAGTCCAAGGTGAACGTTTAAAAGTTGTACTTGTTTTAGTTGAGTTTAATTCCGATACCTTGCTACAATGCAAAGTTTCATAAGCTCCTGTAGTTGATAAGTAATGAAGTGTAAATACATCAAAACGAGGACTGCATTTTATTGTATATCTTTTAATTTTAAATGGAGCAGTTTCTGAATTTATTTCAGCCATTATATCGTAATATTCCACACCTACTAAATAACTTGCATTAATACCATCAAT
>Ga0209864_1000076_pt1 | contig 18769 bp, 23 predicted proteins | sample GWRWT4_25Nov14_FD_187184 | JGI IMG/M metagenome (GOLD analysis project Ga0209864, IMG submission 187184) | Sand microcosm microbial communities from a hyporheic zone in Columbia River, Washington, USA - GW-RW T4_25-Nov-14 (SPAdes) (version 2) | ecosystem: Engineered > Artificial ecosystem > Sand...
TGCCCCCGTCGTTGTCGCTGTAGCCATGCCCAGCTATGATCCACCAATCTGGCATCGATAGGAGTTTCGTATGACGACGGTAACCGTGTCCGAAAAATATCAGGTGGTGATTCCCAAGGCGGTGCGGGAGTCGCTGCAAATCAAGCCGGGGCAGAAGCTCGACGTGATCGTCTACGAGGGGCGTGCGGAGTTCGTCCCGGTGCAGGATATGCGCGAGGCACGCGGCTTCCTGCGCGGCATCGACACGGACGTGCCGCGGGAAGCCGATCGGGTATGAATCTGGTCGATTCGTCCGGCTGGCTGGAGTATTTCGCCGATGGACCCAATGCCACGTTCTTTGCGGCGGCGATCCTCGATACGGAACAGTTGGTTGTCCCGACGCTATCCCTGCTCGAGGTCTTCAAGCGGGTGTTGCAGCAACGGGGGGAGGGCGATGCCCTTCAGGCAGTGGCGCTGATGCGACAGGGGCAGGTGGTCGAGTTGGATTCCGTACTGGCGCTGTCGGCGGCGCGCTTGGGTGTGGAACATCGGCTCGCGCTTGCCGATTCGGTCATTTACGCCACCGCTCGCCGCTTTGGCGCGCTGCTGTGGACCCAGGATGCCGATTTCGAAAGTCTGCCCGGTGTGCGTTTTGTGGCGAAGTCACGCGGCCAGGGCGGCTGACCCGTAGCCGACCTGCTGCCCGCCGCTGCGCCCCATTCCGATCAGGCTGCGCGGGTGGGGCAGCCCAGACCAGCCTGGTAAGCCTGGCGCTTCCAGGCCACTCTGGCAGGACCTGTATGAATTGGCATCCCCCTCAGGGACCCCGAGCACTTGGCTGCGTTTCCGATAAACGCGGGGGGATTAAACATCGCTTGTTTGTTATGGCGAGGAGCATTCCAGCCGGTCACGCTCAATGTTCCGGCGAGACCTTATCGAGCCGAACTTAGGACATGGACTTGAGAACGCCGATGGCTTCGGATACGTGCTTGGTGGCTCGGAACTGGCTGGAGAAAAGGTGGCGGACGATGCCCTCGCGGTCGACCACGAAGGTGACGCGGCCGGGCAACAGACCCAAGGTGGCGGGTACCCCATAGGCCTTGCGCACGGCGCCATCGCGGTCGCTGAGCAGGAGAAAGGGCAGGCGGTGCTTGCTGGCGAACTTGGCGTGGGCCTCCGGGGCATCGGAACTGATACCGATCACTTCGGCGCCGGCCTGCTTGAAGTCCTCGTATTGATCGCGGAAGGCGCAGGCCTCAGCGGTGCAGCCGGGGGTATCGTCCTTGGGGTAGAAATACACGACCACTGGCTGGCGCCCGCGATAATCGGACAGGGAGACCTGCCGGCCGTCGGCGGTTGGCAGGGTGAACGGGGGGGCTTTGTCGCCCAAGGTGAGCGTTTTGCTGGCGGCCATGTTTCCTCCTGCAGGTGATGCCGCGGCCCCATTTTAGCGGGCGTCGAGGCGGTGCTGTTCAGTGTAGTTCAGGCTTGAGGGTCAGGCGCTCGCAAAAACGGGGGCTTGCGCCCCCGTCCATTCTGCTGAAGCCTGATGGGGCTTACGCAGGCTTGAAGGTGCACTTGGACTTGGACAGCACCACGTTGCCCTTCTGTGTCTCGGCCTGGACGATAGCCACGCCGGGCTCGATCACCCACAGCTTGGTCACGATGTCATCGCCGGGATAGACCTGGTCGGCAAAGCGGGCTTCGAAGGAGCCAAAGCGGGCCGGATCGCTGCCACACAGGGTGTGCAGGATGGCGCGGCCGACAAAGCCGTAGGTGCACAGGCCGTGCAGGAAGGGCTTGGGATAGCCCGACATCTTGGCGAAGTTGGGGTCGATGTGGATGGGGTTGGGATCCCCGGACAGCCGGTACAACGCGCCCTGCTCGGGCCGGGTGTTGTAGGTGACGATGTGATCGGGATCCCGGTTCGGCGCCACATTGATGCCTTCAGAGGCAGGGCCGCGCTCGCCACCGAAGCCACCGGCACCTTTCAGGAAGATCGTTGCGTGGGTGGTGCAAATAGGGCCATCCTTGTCCTGCACCAAGCCTTCCACGCCCAGTACGGCGGCCTTGCCCTTGTCCCACACCTCAGTGATCTTGCCGATGCACTCGACCTTGGCCTGGGGCGGGATGGGGCGATGCAGGGTGATGGCCTGTTCGCCGTGGAGCAGGTTGGCAAGGTTCATTTCGACCTTGCCCATCATGCCGCCCATGGACATCATGCCGGCGATGACGCCGTAGGTGGGCAGGACCTTGGGGCCCTTCATCTCGTAGACGAACTCCAGTTCGGTCTCGGGCTGGCAGCCCACGCCGAGAGCGTAGAGCTGCACATCTTTCTTGGTCCATGAAGCCGGCATGGGGCTAAAGGTTTCACCAACCAGATCGGGAGAAATTTTCTTGGCCATATGGGTTGTCCTGCTGTTCCTTCAACAGTGGAAAAAGGTCCCCAGATAGTAGGTAGCCCCCGGGGCAGCGTCAAGGAATCCCGGCCTGCAACGTGAAAATCGCTTTATCATCGGCTCACCGACCAAGCGCTTGGTGATTCTGAAGGGTGAACCAGTGCCCTGCACGGCAGTCCCAATGGCGCTTACCTCAACAGGAGTTCCCGATGAATCCGCGCACCGTTCTGATCACAGGCACTTCTTCCGGGATCGGCAAGGCGGCCGTCACTGCGTTCCATCGCCGCGGCTGGCAGGTGGTGGCAACCATGCGCAACCCCGCCCGCGCCGCTGCTTTCGGCTGGCCCGCCAATGTGCTCGTCACGCGCTTGGACCTGACCGATCCGGATAGCCTTGAGGCCGCAAAAATGGCGGCCGAGGCGCGGTTCGGCGCCATTGATGCGTTGGTCAACAATGCCGGCTACGGCCTCACCGGAGCCATCGAGACCTGTACGCCGGAACAGATCCGCGCCTCATTCGAGACCAATCTATTCGGCACCCTGGCGGCAATCCGTACTTTTCTGCCGGCCATGCGCGAGCGCGATCAAGGCGTGATTGTGAACGTCACCAGCATCGGTGGGCGCATGACCTTTCCCTTCTACGGCTACTACAGCGCGACGAAATACGCGTTGGAAGCCGTCAGTGAAGGACTCTGGCACGATCTGTATCCCAGCCAAGTGCGGGTCAAGGTGATCGAGCCGGGCTTCACCCAAACCGCGTTCGCAGAAACCGGGCTGGTGATGGGCGAGATTGATCTGCCGTTCTATCGCGAGCGGATTCGCCGCCTGACGGAACGGCTCAAGCAGGGCGGCACGGGCACGCCGCCGGAAGTGATTGCCGACCTCATCGTGCGCGCGGCTGAGGATCCTGGGCGACGTCTGCGCTATCACGCCGGACTTTATGCCGGTCCCTTGTTGGCCCTGCAACGACTCCTGCCAGACACTTGGTTCATGCGCCTGCTGCGACGCAATACGGAAAAGTAGACATCGGGCAGCGATTGCCCTATCCCGACAGGCTCGCCTCCCCTATAATCGGCCCTGCAAAAAAACGGGCGATCAAAAGAACCCGCCTCCTTCAGGAACAGCCGATCAAGAGGCCGAGAATGATGATCCAGCGTCTAGCCGGCATCGCGATGCTCGCGGTGCTCTCGGGCACAGCACTGGTTGCGAACGCCGAATCCGGTGACCCGCAACAGGGCAAGGTCAAATTCCAGGGCTGCATGGGTTGCCATGCCAACCCTTATGCCAGCAATGCCTATCCCAACTTCAAATTCCCCAAGCTGGCCGGACAGTACCCCGAATATATCGTGGCTGCCCTCAAGGCCTACAAAAGCGGCGAGCGCAAGCACAAGACCATGGTCTTCCAGGCAGGCTCCCTGAGCGACCAGGACATGCTGGACATCGCCGCCTACATCGCGACCCTGAACGGACAGTGAATCCGCAGTCAACCTGGAGATCTTGACGATGCGCGTGTTGAAGAGTGCGACGATGCTGGTTTTGGCCTGCCTGCCAGCGGTGTCACTCGCGGCAGGAGATCCGGCTGCAGGTCAACAAAAGGCCACCCAGGTCTGCGCCGCCTGCCATGGGCCGGATGGCAACAGCCCCAGCAATCAGTTTCCGATTCTGGCCGGGCAGTACGAGGATTATCTGGTGTATGCCCTGCAAAGTTATCGCAACGGCCAGCGCAAGAACCCTGTGATGACAGGCATGGCGCAGCCTTTGACAGATCAGGAAGTCAAGGATCTAGCGGCCTTTTTTGCCAGCCAGAAGGGCCTGCGCATCGCCCGCTGAAGCTCAGTCGATCTGCCGCCCCGCGACCGCGCGGGCGGCGCGATCACCCCGCGATCTTTGTCTTTGCCAGTTCCGCCACCAGCCCCAGCCGTGACGCAATCGCGTCGCGCGACTGTCCCACCAGATGCTGACGGCGGGTCTCCGTGCTGGACAAGGGCGGCAAAAAAGCAACTCGCACAACCAGATCGCGTGCGCCCAACAGCGCCCACACATGCGCCGTCAGGGTCTGTTCCCCCACGAACGGGGCCAATGGATGAGTCGATCGATCGCCGAGCGGATGGGGGTAGGCGATGGCGACCGGCTGCACCGGCGCACGGGTCAGCAGCGCCGGTTGGTATAGGCGGGCATGGAATTTCCCCAGGCTTTCCCCATCCCCAGTGGTCCCCTCCGGAAACAGCGTCAAGGTTTCGTCACGCCGCAACTGCCAGCCCATTGCCTCGATCAATCGCTGACTGCTGCGCACGTCGCCGCGGCGCAGAAACAGCGTCCCCAGCCAGCCCGCCATCCAGCCGATCAGAGGCCAGTCTGCCACTTCTGCCTTGGCGACAAAGCGGGATGGGGCAACGGCGTTCAGGGCAACAATGTCGAGCCAGGAGATGTGGTTGGCGACCCGCAGCGCCCGACCAGTCGCGGGATGTCCTTCGAGGATGATGCGCAATCCCAGCCGCCGAGCAAGACCGCTGAACCAGTGCTGCACCAGACGGTCACGGATACGCCGCCCGCGTACTTGCCCGGTGAGCCGGGCAGGGATCAGGATCAGGGCCACCAAACCCAAGGCATAGACGATATGAAGAGCGAGCCGGGCAGCGCGCCCGGCCCGAACCAAGCCGTTGGCGCTCATGCTGCAACCAGGAAATGCCGCGCGTAACGCTGAGCGACCCGTTGTTGATCCAGCAAGATGAACACATCGGCCACGTTGAAATCGCGATCCCAATAGGGATCAGCGGCAACCCGCGCGCCCAGGCGAAAATAGGCCTTGAGCAATGGCGGCATGGGCGCCGCAGCGGCCTCGTCAATCACGGCCTGGGGCAAGGGCTGGCGAGAGCGAACGCCGAGGCCCGACTCGAGCAGTTGTTCCGTGCGCAGCCGGCCCAACAGGGCATGAACCCCATCGACGCCCCGGTCCAGACCAATCGATCCGCAGCCAATGAGATAATCATAGCGCCCTGACTGCAGGATCTCGGCTACCCCCATCCACAGCGTCGCAATCGTGATGCCATTGCGATAGTCGGGATGGATACAGGTTCGGCCCAGTTCCATGAAGCGTCCTGGTTGGGACAGCACGGTGCCGATCTCGAACTCGGTTTCCGAATAGAACCCGCCGGCCGCCCATGCGCCTTCGTTGTCGAGGATCCGGGTGTAGCCCGCGATGGATTGCGTTGATTCGTCCCAGACCAGCAGATGGCGGCAATGATCGTCAAAGTCGTCGACGTCATGCCCAGGAATCGCGCTATGAAGCTGCGCGCCCATGTCCTCGCCAAAAATCCGGTAACGCAAGCGCTGCGCAGCACGCACCTCGTCCAGATGCGTCGCCAATCGAAGCTTGAGCACCCCTTTCCCCGCCATTTCTGCCTGGATTGTCTGTTCGTTCATGTGTCCTGTCCGGAAGGCCTTGCCCCTAAAAGAAGAAGCCTAGGAAGCTGTCGTGACGGTCCAGTGAATGAACGATGACGTTTGCGTGATGGTCATGCGCCTGGGATGCGCGCTATATTGAGGGGCAAGGAAACACCACCCACTACGGAAGGATGGGAGGAGACGTGAGTTCATTGCTCACAATGGAGCACATCCCGCCTCTGGATCGGCTTACGGCGATCCTGCGCGAGGGCATACCGCTGACCGGCTTCATGCAAGTGGCCATCGACCATTGTGATGCCGACCAGCTGCGTCTGGTCGCACCCTACGAACCCAATCGCAATCACAAGGGCGCCGCTTTCGGCGGCAGCCTGGCGGCCTTGGCGGTGGTCACGGGCTGGTCGGTGATGGAACTGGCCTGTCGGGAACGGGGGGCAGATGCCGAGGTGGTCATTTCCCATTTGGGCATGGATTTTCTCGCGCCAGTCACCACCACGCTGATCAGCCATTGCGCCCGGCCCGACCCAGAGACGCTGGCGCATTTTTTTGACGTCTTCCTGATCCACGGCAAATCCAGGATCGATCTAAACGTTATAATCGAAGGTGTGCGAGCCCATTCGGTGAAGTGTCGAGCCACCTACGTGGCCTTGCACCGGTTGCGAGAAAGCAAGCAAGAAGCCAAGGAGGTTTGCCATGGCGGCTGTCATGATGGAGCATGAGGCTCCCCAATTCCTGGGCCTGAATCCCAGGCAGATCAATTTCAGTGGGTTCTTTATCTGCGTGGGGCTGATGGCCTACGCCTATTACCTGCAGTATTTCGAGGGGCGAGAACCCTGCCCGCTGTGCATCTTCCAGCGCGTCGGGCTAGTTGCGCTGGGGCTGACGTTCCTGAGCATGGCGCTGCAGGAGCCGGGCCGGATCGGACGGCGGATCTATACCGTTCTGATCGGGGTGATTGCCATGGCTGGAGCGGGTGTTGCCGGCCGGCATGTCTGGCTGCAACACCTGCCGCCGGACAAGGTCCCAGCCTGTGGTCCGGATCTCGCCACCATGATGGACGCCTGGCCCCTGCAGACCGTCATTCAAACGGTGCTGCGCGGGAGCGGGGAATGTGCCATCGTGGACTGGTCGTTCATGGGCATCAGCATCCCCGGCTGGTGCCTGATCTGGTTCATCATCATGGGTGTCGTTGGCGTCACGGTGAACGCTCGCGCATCCTTGGTCCGCTAAAGTCCAAGGCCATCTCCCAGCCGGGCGGTCCATTTGATCGCCCGGCCCGGTCATGGGAATCATCTCGCCAGCCTGGCGGGCCGAACGGCCCGCCATTCAGCGTTGCGCGCTCAGCGTGTTGCCACAATCTCATCGACGTATAGCGGCCCTTCGTAGACCTCCTTGCCATCGATCAATACCTTGCCGTGCTCCCCACCTGTGATGGGCTGGGCAACAAAACCGTTGCGATCACTCCAGGCGGTGGCATCGCCGCCGTTGGTGACCTTCACCGTGACCTTGGCCTTCTTGATCGGCTGCCGATTCTGATCAACCAGGCGAAATACCAACATCGCTGTCTCCTCCATTCTGTTTTGGATACAAGGCGCGCAGGCTGCAAAAATCCCGCAACCCATGCCCTATGGAGTGTAAGCGGCGCTTGGAAAAAAGCGAAGATTGCCCGCGGATCCCGATCAGCTCGTGCTGGGCAGGTAGGCGCCCCAATCGCGTCCGGCGTCGCCAAACGCCAGGAAATAGGGATTGAGGATGTCCGCCTTGGTGTTGTAGCGCATCGGGGCGCCGGCCAAGTCGGTGAGCTGCCCACCCGCCACTTCGAGCACCGCCTGGGCCGCCGCAGTGTCCCATTCACTGGTTGGCCCCAGGCGCGGATAGATATCGGCCTTGCCTTCGGCAACGAGGCAGATCTTGAGGGAACTGCCCATGCTGGTCAGATCGCACGGCCCCAGCCGCTCCAGATAGGCCGCCACCTCGGGGCTCTGGTGACTGCGGCTGGCCACCGCGACCACGCGTTGACCCACTGGACACGGGCGCACCGTGATGGCATGAACCGCGCCACCCGCTGCTTCGGCCTTGAATGCCCCGCGTCCCACGCTCGCGGCGTAATACACCCCGGTTGCGGGCACATGGACCACCCCCAATACGGGGCGATGGTCGTCGATCAAGGCAACGTTGACGGTAAATTCGCCGTTGCGCTTGATGAATTCCTTGGTGCCATCCAGCGGATCAATGAGCCAGTAGCGCGCCCAGCGCGAGCGCTCGGCAAAATCAGGCCGCCCGCCCTCCTCCGACAAGATGGGCCAGTCCGGTGTCAGCGCGCTGAGCCCGTTGACAAGGACGTGGTGAGCGGCCAGGTCGGCTTCTGTGAGCGGAGAGGTGTCGTCCTTGTCGCTTACTGTGAAGTCCGCGGCATAGATCGAGAGGATGGCCTGGGCAGCCTCAGTCGCCAATTTCACCACCGGGTCCAGCAAGGCATCGAATGTCGGCATGGGCATCAATCTCACTCGGATAGGATTTAGTTAGCTAAGCTTGATCGTCTCCCCCACCGGAAACGGCATGGGGGCTTGAATTCAGCGGGTGCCGGCGTGCCGGACGGTCAGCCCGATGGCGCGCGCGCAGCGCCTGCAGGTCCGGGACCGGGACCACCGGGATCTTGTGGCCGATGTAGGCCTCGATCTCGGGCAGGGCGTAGCAGTAATGCTCACAGCACAGCGAAAACGCATCGCCTTCGGCGCCGGCGCGGGCCGTGCGACCGATGCGATGCACGTAGTCCTCGGCATCCTGCGGCAGGTCGTAGTTGATGACCAGCGCCACATGGGGAATGTGCAATCCCCGCGCGGCGACGTCGGTGGCCACCAGCACCTGCACCCGCCCCTCGGTGAATGCCGTGAGCAAGGCAAGTCGCTTGTGCTGCGGGACATCGCCGCTGAGTCGGCCGACAACAATGCCCTGACCCTGGAGCCGCTGCTCGATCTTTTCGGAGGCGCGGCGGGTATTGACGAATATGATCGTGCGCTCGCCAGGCATCTCTGCCACCAGCGCGCGCAGCAAGGGCAGCTTTTCCTCGCTGGACACGTGGTAGAGGCGCTCGCGCGCGCCGACGGCAGTCATCTGGTCGACTTCGGTGCGCACCAGCCGCGGGCTGTTCATGTGCTCGTAAGCCAGTTCCGTCACCCGGTGGGACAGCGTCGCCGAGAACAACATGTTCAGACGTTGTTCGGGCGGCGGCATGCGGCGCAGCAGGTAGCGCACGTCATTGATGAAGCCCAGGTCGAACATGCGGTCGGCCTCGTCCAGCACGACGACTTCCGCTGCCTTCAGATCAAAAACACCCTGTTTGAAGTAGTCGATGAGCCGCCCCGGCGTGCCAATCAACACGTCCACCCCGGCTTCCAGGGTTTCCCGTTGGGTGTGATAACCGGTACCGCCATACACCACGGCCACACGCAGACCGCTGGAGCCGCCAAGCTGCTCGGCATCACGGTGAATCTGCACCGCCAGCTCCCGGGTCGGCGCCAGAATCAGGGCGCGCGGCTGATTCAATCGGCGCCCCGCGGGCGGCGCATGGGTGAGCAGACGGTTCATCAGCGCCAACAGGAAGGCCGCCGTCTTGCCAGTTCCGGTCTGTGCCTGTCCGGCCACATCATGGCCTGCCAGCGCAAGCGGCAGAGTTGCGGCCTGAATCGGTGTGCAATGGGCAAAACCCGCCGCGACCGTGCCCGCCAACAGCGCGGGGGCCAGATTCAGATCGGAAAACGAGAGTGGAGCATCCAGGGAAGCATCTGGAGAAGTCATCCCGGCCACCGGCAGTCTTGACCCTGGGCAAGGGTAAGCGGGGCGCTATTGCATTTGGGGTGGATCACTGGGTAAGCTAACTCCGAGACAAAAATAATTGGTCTATTCTGCCTCATTCGCTTGAGCCGCGTCACATCCGGCTTGGTTCCCCGCCGACGCATCCTTCGCGTTTCCGGCACGAGCAAATCCAAATTTTTTTTCATTTTGTGGAGGTACGGTTCGTGAGCGGTGTCGTCACCCATGTTACGGATGATAATTTCGAACGGGAAGTGCTCCAATCTCAGGTTCCCGTTTTGGTTGACTATTGGGCCGAATGGTGTGGCCCGTGCAAGATGATCGCGCCGCTTCTGGACGAGATTTCCGGGGAATATGCCGGTCGCCTGAAAATCGCCAAACTCAACATTGACGAAAATCCCCAGACACCCCCCAAATACGGCATCCGCGGCATTCCGACCCTGATGCTGTTCAAGGGTGGCAATGTCGAAGCCACCAAGGTGGGCGCATTATCCAAATCCCAGCTGGTTGCCTTCCTGGACAGCCAAGTGTGAATTCACCACGAATGACCTGATACCAAAAGCCCCCCGTCCGGAGAGGGGGCTTTATCTCCCCACAATGAAAACAAATGACGCCAGCAATCATGCCGCTCCAGCCCCGGAGTGACTCCTGACCAGCGATTTCCGAAGCCCACCGATCCAAATCCACGGGTCGGTTCCCGCCAGCCATTCAACCCTTCCAATCCCAGCGCAGACCTTCCCCTGAGTAAACGAGCATGAATCTGACCCACCTGAAAAAAATGCCCGCAGCCGAGCTTGTCGCTTTGGCTCAATCGATGAATATCGAAGGCGCCGCCCGCTCCCGCAAGCAGGACATCATCTTCTCGATCCTCAAGCAGGCCGCCAAGAACGGGGATGAGATTTCCGGGGACGGCGTGGTGGAGATCCTGCAGGACGGCTACGGCTTCCTGCGTTCGGGGGACAGTTCCTATCTGGCCGGTCCAGATGACATTTACGTCTCGCCCAGCCAGATCCGGCGCTTCAGTTTGCGCACCGGCGACACGGTCACGGGACGCATCCGCCCCCCCAAGGAAGGCGAGCGCTATTTCGCTTTGCTGAAAGTGGATGAGATCAATTTCGACCGTCCCGAGGCGGCCCACAACAAGATTTTATTCGAGAACCTCACCCCCCTGTTCGCCAAGGAAACCCTGATCCTGGAACAGGGCAACGGCAGCACCGAGGATCTCACCGCGCGCATCATCGATATGATTTCGCCCATCGGCAAAGGTCAACGCGGACTCGTCGTCTCCCCGCCCAAGGCCGGCAAGACCATGATGCTGCAGAACATCGCCCACAGCATCGCCGCCAACCACCCCGAGTGTTACCTCATCGTCCTGCTCATCGACGAGCGGCCCGAGGAAGTCACCGAAATGAGCCGCTCGGTGCGCGGGGAAGTCATCGCCTCCACCTTCGACGAACCCGCCACCCGCCACGTGCAGGTCGCGGAAATGGTGATCGAGAAGGCCAAACGCCTGGTCGAGCACAAACGGGACGTGGTGATTCTGCTGGACTCCATCACCCGGCTGGCGCGCGCCTACAACACCGTGATCCCCTCCTCCGGCAAGGTGCTCACCGGCGGCGTGGACGCCAACGCCCTGCACCGCCCCAAGCGGTTCTTCGGCGCCGCCCGCAACATCGAGGAAGGCGGTTCGCTGACGATCATCGCCACCGCGCTGGTCGACACCGGCTCGCGCATGGACGATGTGATCTACGAGGAGTTCAAGGGCACCGGCAACATGGAAATCCACATGGAGCGCCGGATCGCCGAAAAACGCATCTTCCCGGCCATCAACATCAATCGCTCCGGCACCCGGCGCGAGGAATTCCTCATTGCGCCAGAAGAAATGCAGAAGATCTGGATCCTGCGCAAACTGCTGCATTCGATGGATGAACTGGCCGCCATTGAATTCCTGATCGACCGCATGAAGACCACCAAGACCAACGCAGAGTTCTTCGACACCATGAAGCGGGGCTGAGCCGACATGAGCCGCAAGACCCTGCCACTGGACGCCCGGCTCAGCGACTACCTGCTCAGCGTGGGGGTGCGGGAACCTGAACTGGCGCGCGCCCTGCGCGAGGAAACCACCGGTCGGCCCGAATCCAACATGCAGATCGCCCCGGAGCAGGGGCAGTTCCTGGATTTTCTGATCCGCGCCCTGGGCGTGCGCCGGGCCATCGAAGTCGGCGTGTATACCGGCTACAGCGCCCTGATCACGGCCCTCGCCCTGCCTGCGGACGGTGAACTCATCGCCTGCGACATCAATCCGGAGTGGACCGCCATCGGCCAGCGCTACTGGCGGCAGGCCGGGGTTGCGGACCGCATCCGTTTGCACCTGCGCCCGGCCCAAGACACCCTGAACGCCCTGATCGGCGCCGGAGAAAGCGGCCGCTTCGATTTCGCCTTCATCGATGCGGACAAGGAAGGCTACCCGGACTATTTCGAGGCCTGCCTGAAGCTCATGCGCCCCGGCGGCGTCATCGCGGTGGACAACACGCTGTGGTCAGGCCATGTCGCCAACCCCGCCGTGCAGGATGCCGACACCGCCGCCCTGCGCGCCTTCAATGCGACGCGGCACGCTGATTCACGGGTTGATCTGTGTCTGCTGCCCGTGGCCGATGGCCTGACGCTGCTGCGCAAACGGGCCTGAATCCCGCCCAGCCAGCCCCAGCCTCTGTTGATGTACGTATCGCCAGCGCGGGAAAGAAAGCTTGTTGGAAAGTGCGGGCGACAGCGATGCGCCTGTTTCGCCTGAGCGACTTGTACGGCGCAGGAAAGCTCAGAATCCGAGACGCGCGCCCAGGCGCCACTCGGTCAGTTCCTGTCCGCTCAGATCCTTCTCATACTCGCCGGTCATATAGGATGCGGTAAGCCCCAGGTTGGGCGTCAACCGATAAAGCGCGCCCAGGGTATAGCGCAAGAGGCCCGCATCCAGATGGTCCCGGGTATTGTCCAAAGCGTTCTGCAACACGCCGAATTCCAGCTCGAAGGCATTCTGGATTCCCATTCGCAGGCCGCCCCCCAAGCCATAGCCGCGCCATTGGTCGGTGCCAAACAGCATGTCGTTGCGACTCAGATAGGACATGCCCCCGAACAGGTCCATGGAAACCCCTTCCAGCAGGGGGCGCAGGGCATATTGGCCGCCCACACCCGCCGACAGCGCATCCAGCGGCAGTGTGAATCCGCCAAGCTCCTGATCGCTCGATCGATAACCCGCGCTGAGGAAGAGATGCTCGGTCAATGGATGGGTGTTAAGGGCGTCCTGCCTGGGACCACTGCTCAGCCCATCAAGCGCCATATTGGCCTGATAGGCCCGTTCAAGAACACTGTTGGAGAGGTATCCAGCAGCCTCCGCCTGCCCAAAAGACGTGGCAAGCGCAAGCGCGAGTCCAATCAATCCGCTTTGTCTCATTTCCATCCCCTTGTGTCAGCCTGGCAGCCGCGAAGAGGCCAGCATCTGACTTTCTCATTCGGCCCGCAGTGTACCGAAGGTGATTCATGCGGAAAACCCGTTACCGGGATAACCACCACCACAGCACGCTGAACAATAGGCTCAACACCATGCAGCTCGCCAAAGGAACATAGACGGCAAATGGACCACTGCGCCAGTACAGATCACCCGGCAGATGACCCAAGCCCAACCGCCCGACCCATGGCCACAACACACCCAAGGCCAACAAAATCAATCCCAGGATCACCAGCGCCCGCTGCATTCAATGCTCGCTGGAGCGATCGGCGTGACCCAGATCGCGATCCGGATCGATGTGGTCACGCAGACGCCGCTTGATCTCCTTGGCCTCCGGGAAGCGACCTTCCCGCGCCCGCGACCAAAGCAATGCATCCCCCAGCCGGATCTCGAATACACCCCCCGTTCCGGGACGCAGCGCCACCTCCTCCAGATCCTGTCCAAAGGTCAGCAGCAATTCCTGGGCCATCCAGGCCGCCCGCAGCAGCCATTGGCACTGCGAACAATAGGTAATGCTCACGCGCACCTTGTGCATTGGCCTTTCTCGCTTCTGTATTCGTCGGGATAGCGCAACGACACCCGTTCCTTTGCTAGTCTCAAATCCTGGTTCAGTCCCCGTCAAGCCGGTGGATCATGGCAGCTACCAAAGCCTGAATTGCGCTGTGAAGGGGCATTCAGGCGCCATAGCGGTGCGCCGCCTTGTTCCTGTCTCACAGGAGACCCATCATGCGCTTCATCAATCGCCTGGCATTCGGCCTCCTCCTTTCCTGCTGCGGCGCAACGGCCCTGGCGGCCAACTGCCCGTCTCCCCCGGACGGACTCAAGCCCGCCGATGGGCTATGCGTTCAGGTGTTTGCCCATGGTGTGGGAGCGGCCCGTCACCTCGCCATCAGTGCCGATGGAACAGTCTATGTCATGACCGATGGCCCTGCCCGTTCCGGCGCGGCTCCCTTTCCAGCGCTGCAAGGTAAAGGCCCGATCGTGGCACTCCGGGATACCGATGGCGACGGCCGTGCCAACGCGGGATTCCGGTTTGGCAAGGAAGGCGGCACAGGACTGGCTTTGGCTGGCACGATCCTGTTCGCCGGCGAGGATCGACAGGTGCGCCGCTATCTACTCGATCCAGCCAGCGGCCGCCCGCTTGGCGAGCCCTCGGTGGTGGTCGCCGGTTTCCCCAACCAACGCCAACACGCCGCCAAATCCATTGCACTAGATGCCAAAGGCGGGCTGTATGTGAATGTCGGCGCCCCCTCCAATGCCTGCCAGCGCGTGGATCGCCAAGCGGGTTCGCCGGGTCAGGAACCCTGCCCCGAACGGGAGCGCCAAGCCGGCATCTGGCGCTACGCGGCGGATCGAACCGGCCAACGCCACCCGTATGATGGGCGGCTGGAGGCTCGCGGCATTCGCAATGCGGTCGCGCTGGCTTGGCGCAGGGCGGAAGAGCGCCTCTATGCCGTGCAACATGGACGTGATCAACTCTCCGCGTTGTGGCCTGATCTGTACGATAGCCGCGCCAATGCGGAGCAGCCTGCCGAGGAGGTCTTGCGCATCCGCCCCGGCAGCGACTTCGGCTGGCCGTATTGTTACTTCGATACGCATCTGGGACGACGGGTCCTGGCGCCGGAAAACGGCGGCGATGGGCGGCGGGAAGGCCGCTGTCATGCCTTTGCGGCACCCGTGGCGCACTTCCCTGCCCATATGGCACCCAATGCCCTGGTGTTCGACGATGCCGGCCGCTTGCCGCCTCCCTACCAGGGCGGCGCGTTCATTGCCATGCATGGCTCGTGGAATCGCGCGCCGTTGCCTCAGGCAGGTTATTCGGTTGAATTCCTGCCTTTTTCGACGGATGGCCCCTCTGGAGCCGCGCGTACGCTGGTCGGTGGTTTTGCTGGAGACAAGGAGATCCATCAGCCAAGCGCAGCCCGCTACCGGCCGAGCGGACTGGCCATCGGGCCGGATGGCAGTCTGTATGTGTCCGACTCCCAGCAGGGCCGCATCTGGCGTATCGTTGCGTCCCATCCTTCGATCCGCACGACGTTTCCGCCCCCAACGCGTCCAGCAGCAGGAGATTGAAAACCTTGCACATTGCCATCCTCACAGCCAATGGCTGTAAGAGAAGCGCGCTGGAAAGCGTTTTTGGGCTTGCGCCACGGCGCGTGGAGGCTCAGTTGCCACCCTACCTCAAGCGACCAAAGAGCTTGGCAGGCCGGCGCCGGTCGACCTGAACGGAGCAGACGATGGAAACCTTACTGGTCGGGGGCGCGATCCGGGACGAATTGCTGGGCCTGCCGGTGCATGAACGGGACTATGTGGTGGTAGGCGCCACTGCAGCGGAGATGCGCGCTCAAGGCTATCGCCAGGTGGGGCGCGATTTCCCCGTGTTCCTGCATCCCCGCTCCGGCGCCGAATATGCCCTGGCCCGAACCGAGCGCAAGCGTGGCCAGGGGCATCGGGGCTTCGAGGTCCAGGCCGACCCGACCGTCACCCTGGAAGACGATCTGCGCCGCCGCGACCTCACCATCAACGCCATGGCGCGCGCGTCTGACGGGACGCTGATCGATCCCTATGGTGGCCAGCGCGACCTTGCAGCGCGGGTGTTGCGCCATGTCTCCTCCGCATTTTCCGAGGATCCCCTGCGCATCTTGCGCGTGGCGCGCTTCGCCGCCCGGCTCGCGCCACTGGGGTTTTCTGTTGCCCCGGAAACTCAAGCACTGATGACCGACATGGTGGCTGCGGGCATGCTGGCCGAACTGTCCCCAGAGCGGATTTGGCGGGAATGGGAGAAGGCCCTGGAGCAAGCCGCGCCCGGCGCCTTCTTCGATGTGCTGGAAGCCTGTGGCGCGCACGCGGTTCTTTGGCCCGAACTGCCTTGGCCGGACAAGGAACGACCTGTGTGGCGGCATTTCCTCGATTTTCTGGCGGCACGGGCGGCGGGTGCACCCCTGCGTTATGCCGGGCTGTGGCTAGCCGCAGAAGTTTCGGTAAGCGCCCATACCAGGGTCGTTTCCCGCTATCGCGTGCCGGCACGATTCGCCGACCTCGCGGATCTGGCCCTGCGCGCCCTGCCTGCCTTGCCCGCAGGAGGCGCCACCGATCCCTGGTTGTCCTTCCTGGAGCAGACCGACGCCCTGCGCCGTCCCGCACGCTTCGAGGAATTCCTCGACGTGCTGTCGATATGGGAGCACTTCACCGGCGACCTTGTGCCGCGGTCCATGCAATTGCGCACGGTCCTAAAAGCGGTGCAAGCCGTTTCCAGCGAGCCCCTGCGCCAAACCGGCCTGACCGGTCCGGAATTCGGCCGGTCCCTGCGCCAGATGCGTCTGAACACACTGCAAGCGCTTTTCGAGCACTCACCCCCCGCACCCTGACGGGGGCTTGGCTTGCCCCGGCGCGGCAAGGTCTAATGGTGGCCGCCTCCCCATTTCCTCATCCGGAGCCAATCCCCCCGTGAGCGCCTATCTTGCCGCCCTGATTCTCGGAATCGTGGAAGGAATAACCGAATTCCTGCCCGTTTCCAGCACCGGCCACCTCATCATCGTCGCCCAGCTACTGGGCGTACACGATGAAAAAGGCAAGCTGTTCGAGGTGGTGATCCAACTCGGGGCGATCCTGGCGGTGTGCTGGGAATATCGCACCCGGTTGGCAGGCGTGGTGCGGGGCCTGCCCGGTGATCCCCAGGCGCGGCGTTTCGCGACCAACGTACTCATCGCCTTCCTGCCCGCCGCCGTGCTCGGCGCGCTGTTCATCGGGCCGATCAAGGCCGTGCTGTTCCAGACCCCCATCGTGGCCGCGGCATGGATCCTGGGGGGGCTGTTCATCCTGTGGACCGAGCGCCGGCCGCATTCGGTTCACGCTGCAACGGTCGAGCAGATGAGCGCGCTGGATGCGCTTAAAGTGGGGCTGGCGCAAACCGTCGCCCTGGTGCCAGGCGTATCGCGCTCAGGCGCCACCATCATCGGCGGACTGTGGTTCGGGCTGTCGCGGCGGGCGGCAACGGAGTTTTCCTTCTTTCTCGCCATCCCCACCATGTTCGCCGCCACCGCCTACGACCTGTACAAGCATGGCGGCCTGCTCAGCGCTAGCGATCTGGGGCCCTTCGCGGTGGGATTCCTGGCCGCTTTTGCCAGCGCTTTTATCGCCGTGCGCGCCTTGCTGCGCTATATCGAGCGGCACGATTTCACCGTGTTCGCCTGGTATCGCATCCTCTTCGGTGTAGCGATTCTGGCGCTCGGTTGAAGCCACGCTTGCCTGGAAAACCTGAATAAAATGATGGCCTGGCGGGCACGCCCATTGGCCATAATTTGGGATGAATCCAAGCGCCCGATGACGCGCAACGTTCGTCTCACAGACCAGCCGATGGGGCTGACAAATTGCCGCTTGTTTGCTGTGCCGCGCCCATTGACCACTCCGATCCCAGGCGGGTTGGTTATACCGTAATCTGCGCCTCCCGCAGGCGGTGAATTTCATCGCGGACCTTGGCGGCCTGTTCGAATTCCAGATCCCGGGCATGGCGCTGCATGCGGGTTTCCAGCTCACGGATTTTCTTGTCCATGGCCACGGGATCGGCAAGCAAGGGCCGATCTTCGGGCCGCGGGCGGCGGTTTTTATCGCGCACGTTGCGGCCCGGAATCGTCCTCCCCGTTTCCATGATGTCTTCGACGCTCTTCTGGATCCCCTGCGGCGTGATGCCATGCTGGCGGTTGAAAGCTTCCTGTTTGTGACGGCGGCGGTCGGTTTCATCGATCGCCCGACGCATGGAGTTGGTGATGTAGTCGGCGTAGAGGATGGCGCGGCCGTTTAGGTTGCGGGCGGCGCGGCCAATGGTCTGGATCAGCGAGCGCTCCGACCGCAGGAAGCCCTCCTTGTCGGCGTCAAGAATCGCCACCAGCGACACCTCGGGCATGTCCAAGCCCTCGCGCAGCAGGTTGATCCCCACCAACACGTCGAACTCCCCCAGTCGCAGGCCGCGCACCAGCTCAATCCGCTCCACAGCGTCGATGTCCGAGTGCAGGTAGCGCACCCGCACGCCATGCTCGGCGAGAAAATCCGTCAGATCCTCTGCCATGCGCTTGGTCAGGGTGGTGATCAGCACCCGATCCCCCGCCTCCACCCGCACACGGATCTCTCCCAGCACATCATCAACCTGGGTCCGCGCCGGCCGGATTTCGACCTGCGGATCCACCAGCCCGGTGGGCCGCACCACCTGTTCGGCCACCGCATCGCTATGGGCCAGCTCATAGGGCCCAGGGGTGGCGGAAACATAGATCGTCTGCGGCGCGAGCCGTTCGAACTCCTCGAATCTCAAGGGGCGATTGTCGAGGGCCGAGGGCAGCCGAAAGCCATATTCCACCAGGTTTTCCTTGCGCGAGCGGTCGCCCTTGTACATGGCCCCGAGCTGGGGAACGGTGACGTGGCTCTCGTCGATCACCAGCAGGGCTTCGCCGGGGAGATAGTCGAACAGGGTCGGCGGCGGCTCCCCCGGCTTGCGGCCGGAGAGATAGCGCGAGTAATTCTCGATGCCTGAGCAATAGCCCAGCTCGGCGATCATCTCCAGATCAAACTGGGTGCGCTGTTCCAGTCGCTGGGCCTCCAGCAGGCGGTTTTGCGTGCGCAAATTCTCGAGCCGGAGCTTGAGGTCGATGCGAATCTGCTCCACTGCGGCAAGCAAATTTTCG
>Ga0209864_1000079_pt1 | contig 17969 bp, 16 predicted proteins | sample GWRWT4_25Nov14_FD_187184 | JGI IMG/M metagenome (GOLD analysis project Ga0209864, IMG submission 187184) | Sand microcosm microbial communities from a hyporheic zone in Columbia River, Washington, USA - GW-RW T4_25-Nov-14 (SPAdes) (version 2) | ecosystem: Engineered > Artificial ecosystem > Sand...
GAGCAGGTCATGGCCTGCGAACGCGGCGTCAGCTTCGGCTATAACAATCTGGTGTCGGACATGCGCGCCCTGGCGGTGATGCGCGAGACCGGCTGTCCGGTGGTGTTCGACGCCACCCATTCGGTCCAGTTACCCGGTGGGCAGGGGGATCGTTCCGGCGGCCAGCGCGAATTCGTGCCGGTGCTGGCGCGGGCGGCGGTCGCAGCCGGCGTGGCAGGGATCTTTATGGAAACCCATCCCGACCCGGCCCAGGCGCTCTCTGATGGCCCCAATGCCTGGCCGCTCGATCACATGGCGGATTTGCTTGAAACCCTGGTTGGGCTCGATGCCCTGATCAAATCCCGGCCCTTGCAGGAATCCCGCTGGCTTGATCCAGTGATTTGATTTTCGCCCCGGCCCCTGTCGGCCCCCATCCCATTCGGAGTGCGCAACATGGCAAAGATCACGGCGATTGAAGGTCTGGAAATCCTCGATTCGCGCGGCAATCCCACGGTGGAGGCCAGCGTGCGGCTGGACGATGGCAGTGTCGGTCGGGCTGGGGTTCCTTCCGGCGCCTCCACCGGCTCGCGCGAGGCGGTGGAGCTGCGCGACGGCGACAAGGGGCGCTATCTGGGCAAGGGCGTGCGCAAGGCGGTCGAGAACGTCAACGGCGAGATTCGCCAGGCGCTGCTCGGCAAGGATGCGCAGGATCACGACGCCCTGGACCAGCTCATGATTGCGCTGGACGGCACGGAGAACAAATCCCGCCTGGGCGCCAATGCCATCCTGGCGGTTTCACTGGCGACCGCCAAGGCCGCCGCGATTGAGGCGGGCAAGCCGCTTTACGCCTACCTGGGCGGCGCGGCGGCAACGGGCATGCCCGTGCCGATGATGAACATCATCAATGGCGGCGCCCACGCCGACAACAATGTGGATTTGCAGGAATTCATGATCCTGCCGGTGGGCGCGCCCACTTTCGCCGAAGCCCTGCGCTACGGCACGGAGATTTTTCATCACCTCAAACAGGTGCTGCATGCGCGCGGCCTGAGCACGGCGGTGGGGGATGAGGGCGGCTTTGCCCCGAACCTTTCCTCCAACGAGGAGGCGCTGCAGACCATCCTGGAGGCCATCGAGCGTGCCGGCTACACCCCCGGCAAGGACATCTATCTCGGCATGGACGTGGCCAGCTCGGAGTTCTACCGGGACGGACGCTATCACCTGGAAGGCGAGGGCAAGTCCTATGATGCCGCCGGTTTCTGCGACTATCTGGCCGGTCTGGTGGACCGCTACCCCATCCTCTCGGTCGAGGACGGCATGGCCGAAGGCGATTGGGACGGCTGGGCGCTGTTGACCCAGCGGCTGGGGGACCGGGTGCAATTGGTGGGCGACGATCTCTTTGTCACCAACACCGCCATCCTGTCGGAAGGCATCACCAAACACATCGCCAACTCCATCCTCATCAAGCCCAACCAGATCGGCACCCTGGGCGAGACCCTGGCCGCCATTCGCATGGCGACGGATGCGGGCTACACCGCCGTCGTCTCCCACCGTTCCGGGGAAACCGAGGACGACACCATTGCCGATCTCGCGGTGGCGACCACGGCGACCCAGATCAAGACGGGCTCCTTGTGCCGCAGCGATCGGGTGGCCAAGTACAACCGCCTGCTGCGCATCGAGGCGGAATTGGGCGGTCGCGCCCACTATCCAGGCATGGCCGCTTTTCCCAAGCGGCTGAAGCGCTGACACTGCGCTGCGCGCCCGTTCAGGGATGATGGGATCGCAGGAGGGCAGGTGGTGGCGCGACGCATTGGCATAGTGCTGGTCATCCTGTTGGTGATCCTGCACTACCAGATCTGGATTGCACCGGATGGCCTGCGCCAGTGGGTGCGACTTGGGCACATGATCGACGTCCAGGACGAGAAAATCGACAAGCTCAAGGCGCGTAACGATCTGCTTGATGCCGAAGTGCGCGACCTCAAGCAGGGGCTGGAGGCGGTGGAGGAGCGCGCGCGGCGCGAGTTGGGTATGGTGGGCGAAGGCGAGACCTTCTATCAGTTCGTCCATGAGCCAGACCATGACCGACCGACCTCCGCACCCGCGCCATCTCCCGCGTCCCCCTGAGATGGCGGCCGTATGGGCAGTCGTGCCGGCAGCCGGACGCGGGTTGCGCATGGGCGTCGACTGCCCCAAGCAATACCTTCCGCTGGTCGGCGCGCCGGTGTTGTCGTGGAGCCTGCGGCCGCTGCTCGCCGAACCGTGCATCCGCGCCGTGGTGCTGGTGGTGGCGCCAGATGATGTTCGCGCGGCGACTTTGCCGGAAGCGGGCAATCCCAAGCTGCGCGTGGTGACCGGCGGCGCGGAGCGGCAGGATTCGGTGCGGGCGGGTCTGGCCGCATTGGCCGGGAAAGCGGCCGAGCACGATTGGGTGCTGGTGCATGATGCGGCCCGTCCCTGTCTGCATCCGCATGACCTTGGGCGGCTGCTGGCCCGCACCGGGGATGCGGCCTTTCCCGGCGGCTTGCTGGCGGCGCCAGTGGCCGACACCTTGAAGCGGACCGGAGGCGACGGGCGCGTGGCGCAGACAATATGCCGCGATGGTTTGTGGCGGGCGCTGACGCCCCAGATGTTCCGCTGGGGGCCGCTGCTGGCGGCTATGGCTGCGGCCGAGCGGGATGGGGCGCGGGTCACCGACGAGGCTCAGGCCATGGAGCGGCTGGGCCATGCCGTGGAGCTGGTGCCTGGCCGATCCGATAACTTGAAGATCACCCATCCCGAAGACCTCGTTCTGGCGCAGGCGGTGTTGGCTGCTCGCGGCGCGACGGACCCTCGTTGATCCCGCCCGGAGGGCGCATGCGCATTGGCCACGGTTACGACGTCCATGCTTTCGGTCCGGGGAGTTTCGTCACCCTGGGCGGGGTACGTATTGCCCACGATCAGGGCCTGATTGCCCATTCCGATGGCGATGTGGCCCTGCATGCGCTGTGTGATGCCTTGCTGGGCGCCGCCGGCTTGGGCGACATTGGCCACCATTTCCCTGACACCGATCCCCGTTGGCGCGGCGCGGATAGCCGCGATCTGTTGCGCCGGGTGCGGGCGCTGCTCACCGAGTGCGGATTTGACCCCGGCAACGTGGACGTCACCGTGCTGGCTCAGGCCCCTCGCATCGCGCCTCATGTCGCCGCCATGCGTGCCCATATCGCCGCCGATCTGGGCTTGCCGGAGGAGCGCGTCAACGTCAAGGCTACCACCACCGAGGGACTGGGCTTCGTGGGGCGGCGTGAGGGCATCGCGGTCCACGCGGTGGCCTTGCTGCGGGAGGCGGGCGATGACTGAGGCCGCGCCCATTGCATTGGAATCCGCCGCTAAACACGCCGCCCTGATTCCCATCGACCCGGCGCGTTTGGGAGAGGTGGGCAGCTTGCCCGGTGCGTTTGGTCCGCCACCGCTGCGGGGCGCGCTGCGGCTGGCGCCGGCGGATTTTGCCGTGGAGGAGATGTTGGGCTTCGAGCCGGACGGCAGCGGCCAGCATCGCCTGATCCATCTGCAAAAAAGCGAACTCAACACGGCGGAGGTGGCCGACGCCCTGGCGCGGCTGGCCGACGTGGCGCGCAACGCCGTTGGTTATGGCGGCCGCAAGGATCGTCGGGCGCTGACCAGTCAGTGGTTTTCCGTGGATCTGGCGGGGCGTGAGGAGCCCGACTGGACGCAGGGACTCGCCAAGGTATTCGGGGATCGGGTGCGCCTGTTGGCGGTTGCCCCCCATCGCCGCAAGCTGCGGATCGGCACGCTCACCGGCAATCGCTTTCGCATTCGGGTGCGCGGCGTCTCGGGCGACCGGACGGCGGCCGAAGCGCGCTGGGAGCAGATCTTGGCAGGCGGAGCCCCAAACTATTTTGGCCCCCAGCGCTTCGGCGAGCGCGGCGGCAATGTGCGCCAAGCCCTGGCCTGGTTTGCGGGTGAGCGTTTGTCGCGCCGATCGCTGCGTGATCTCTTGCTCTCGGCGGCGCGCAGCGCCTTGTTCAATCAGCTGCTCGCGGAGCGGGTGCGCGCGGGCTCCTGGAACCAGGCCGAGCGCGGCGATGTCCTGCAACTGGATGGGCGCGGCAGTTGGTTCGTGTTTGGGATCAATGATGCGCCTGACGACATCGCCCATCGTGTCGATGCGGGCGACCTGCATCCCACCGGCCCCTTGTGGGGAGCCGGCGAACCCGCCACCGGCGAGCGGATCGGCGTGCTGGAGCGCAGCCTAACGGCCGCTTATCCGGAACTGACGGCGGGCTTGATCCGCTTTGGTCTGCGCCAAGACCGCCGCGCTTTAAGGGTGATGCCCCGGGACGCGAAGCTTCTTTGGCAGGGAGACGATCTGGAGCTGACATTCGCCCTACCTCCGGGCGCTTTTGCCACCAGCGTGCTCAAGGAGTTGCTGCAGGCCCCCGCCCTATTGCCGGAACAGGCGCCCGGCGATGGGATGTTGGCCCATCCGGAAGATGATCTGATCGAGGAAGCAGGCTGAAGTCGAGATGGCAGGCCCCATGCGTTCGGGGTGCATCATGTACTTGAATCAATTCGCAAATAGCGCTCCAACGATATGCTACGCGGAATACTGATTCCGTGACGAGAGCCCGTGCAGATTGATGCATCCGATGCGGATTGATGTGAGGGTGGTGAAGGCTGAAAAAATGGGCGTCCCAGTTAGGTTGGCGTTGGTCCTCATGTTGCCTGGGCCAGTTTGCCTGGCGCTTGCGCAAAAAAAGCCCGCTCCTGATTATTCGGAGCGGGCCTTGTTTATCCCAAGTTCGGGCGCGTTCACCCAATTGATTCACGCCACGGCCATTTTCCCGCTACCCGAGGGAACCATGCTGGATTGGCTTTCCGGCAGGGCTGTGCCTTCGGCTGCGTAGTAGCGCTTGGCGGCCTCGACCAGATCGGGGATGCCGCTTTCCAGGTTTTCCGCCATGGCCAGCCGGCGCTCCGCCGGGGTGGCCATGTTGTTGTCCCAGTACAACAGCTTCTGGGCCATCAGCTCATTCCACAGGGGAGGAATGAGGGCAATGACGAAGCTGACGCCATAGCCGTAGATCGTGGTGGGCGCTTCGTCGCGGAAGGCCTTGAGTTCCCAGAACTCGGTGCTCGCATCGGCATGATGATGCGAATGCCGGGAGATGGCCACGGTGACGTAGTAGCTGGCGGTGACGTTGCTGTTCCAGGCATGGCGCACCTGCATGGGCTCGGTCGGCACCCGGACCAGTCCGTAATGCTCGATGTAGTTGGCCAGTTCGAGTACCACATGGGTGATCGCCGTGACGCCCAGGATGCCCAGCAGGCCATAGAGCCCGGCCGCCCAGACGAAGAAGATCACCACCAGCAGTTCCATGCCCCAGCCGCGCAGGGCCTTGTTGCGCCAGTCCCAGGGGGAGTGACCCATGCGCCGCAGCCGCTCGGCTTCCAGATCCCAGGTCATTTTCTTCTGGCCGATGATGGAACGCACGGTGAAGTGGTAGAAGTTCTCGCCGCGCCGTGCCGTCGCCGGATCGGCGGGGGTGCAGACCAGGTTGTGGTGGCCATAGGGATGGCGGATCGAGAAATGGGTGAACAGGCTGAAGGCCTGGCCCAAGCGTCCGATGAAGACGGCCACGGGGTTTTCCGTGCGATGGGTCAGTTCATGGCCCACGGCGATGGAGGCCAGGGCGCCGGCCAGGCCACCCAAGCCCACTACGCCCAAGCTGGTCCAAACGGTGCTGAGTTCCGCATGGCGCGCCAGGATGTCGATGCCCGTCAGGCTGGTGACGGCGGCGCCAAGGCCGAACAAATCGTTCGGCAGGCCCATGTACCAAGCCACCAGCGCGATCATGGCGATGCTGGCGAACTGGCTGACGTATTGCATCGGATAGAAGATCCAGGCCTGCTCGTAGGTCGGCTCTTCCTCGTAGCGCCCGGAGTACAGTTCACTGATGAACAGGGCGAGCACCGTTGCGACGAGAAAGGTGATGGGCCATGCGCCGCCCAGCAGGGCCATGGGAATGCCGGCCAGGACCACCCAGGTGCCGATGAAGAATCGATTGTATTTCCAGAGTGCGCGAATCATGGTGTCTCCTCCATGGTTTTCAAAGAGTGTAAACGGGCCCCCTCAACCCGGGCGAGCCATGTCCTGATCCCTAGGAGGGATGTGATTGGCTTCTGTTATTTATTCTATCAAGGCTCTCATGGACTGAACGGTCGGTCAAGCGCCCCCACTGGGAAAGACTCGCCGGCTAAGGCAAATGGGCTCTATTGCTTGATGGCGCTGACGATACCGTAGACCCAGGCGCGGCCAATGAGGCAGGGGTATTGCAGCTTGGCGGCGACGATGTTTCGCGTTTGGATCGGGGTGCGAATGTGCAGCTTTTCCAGCAGCTTGCCACCGAGATAAGAATATTTGGCAGCGATGTGCATGCGTCGTGAAGAGGGAAGAACCCGTGCAAAAGCGTCTTCGAATTGAATCTGACTGAAACCGGTAGCCGCCAGATCCTGCTGAAACTGATTGACGCCTGCGAGATTGTCCACCGCCCAGCCATCCAGCCAGCGCCGGTAATCCTCTCGCAGATGCTCGGGGAAGGCCGTGTCATTCATGAATCCGTCGGTGATGACCAGGCGCCCGCCGGGCTTGAGCAATCGGTAGGCCTCACGGATGAAATCGCGCTTGTCGAGGGTATAGCTAACGCTTTCCATGCCGTAGATTCCGTCGAACTGGCCCTCCGGCAGACCGGTATCCGTAAAACTGCGCTGGACAAAGCGAACCTGTTGCGCCAGGCCGCGTTTGCGCGTCAGGCGCTCGGCACGGGCCAATTGCTCGGGGGAGATGTTGACACCCGTGACATCGGCGCCACATTGCTGGGCCATCCAGATGCTGGTTCCGCCGATACCGCAGCCTGCATCCACCAGCCGATGGCCGGGTTGCACGGCCAGCCTCCGGGCCACCTGTCGATTCATGTTCAGGACGGCGGCATTGTGCCCGCGGTGTTCAGCGTCGTGATAGCCGTAGTGCAGTGCCAGGTGGCGGAACGTGCCCCATATCATCTGGTAATCGATGTGACTTTCCCGGTAATAATCCAGGATGGCTTGCTGTTGGGTATCCATACCGTTTTCAGATCATCCGTAAAATGACGATGAAGTATAGCAGTGGATCCGAGGCCGATCTGAAATGTGATAAATAGATCACGTGAAGGAAATCGGCCGCTCTCGTCTGGGCGCCATAAATGAGGCAAGGATGTCGAAATGGCGGAGGAAAAGCGTGTGTGGCGCTGGTGGGCTGCAAAGAACCGGGTTCTGATCGAGCACCGCCGCCGGTTTCTGGTTTTGGGCCTGGGTCTTTGCCTGATCGCCATTTATTATTCGGCGATTCTGCCCCCCGGGGGCCGCATGATTGCCTATTTGCTCACCCGCCAAGCGGACCCCCAGTTGCAATTGGCTTTCATCCTGGGCGGCACCTTCCTGTTTTTGGGCCTCTGGGGCTACAAGCTCCATCATGACAGCAACTGAAATTGCCCTCTTTTTTCAAGTGCAGGGCGCTTTTTTTGCATTCCTGGTGCTGGGACACCCACGGTCAATCTACCCAGGCCCGGGCATTCCGGAACATGCGCAGCCACGGGCTGTCTTCCGGCCAATCACGGGGATGCCACGACAGGTTGGCGCTGCGGATCACCCGTTCGGGATGCGGCATCAGGATCGTGACCCGACCATCGTCGGTGGTCAGGCCTGTGATGCCCTCTGGAGATCCATTGGGATTGGCCGGGTAGCGTTGCGCCGGTTGCCCCGCGGTGTCGATATAACGCAGGGCCACGTGTGCGCTGGTAGCATCCGCAGGATGATCGAAGCTGACGCGCCCCTCCCCATGGGCCACGGCGATGGGCAGACGGGCGCCGGCCAGGTCGCGCAGGAACAGGGAAGGCGAAGCCGTCACTTCCACCAGGCTCAAGCGCGCCTCGAATTGTTCCGAGCGATTGCGCAGGAAGCGCGGCCAGTGCGCAGCGCCGGGAATCAGCGTCTTGAGTTGGGAGAGCATCTGGCAGCCATTGCAGACCCCCAAGGAAAAGCGGTCGGATCGCTCGAAGAAGGCTTGGAACATATCACGCAATTGGGCATTGAACAGGATGCGTTTGGCCCAGCCGCCGCCTGCCCCCAGCACGTCGCCGAACGAGAAACCGCCACAGGCCGCAAGCCCGTGGAAGTCCGCGAGTGAGACCCGGCCGCTCAATAAATCGTTCATGTGCACATCGACGGCCGCAAAGCCGGCGCGGTCGAAGGCTGCTGCCATCTCCACCTGACCGTTCACCCCTTGCTCGCGCAGGATGGCCACCCGCGGGCGGGCGCCACCAACACGGGGGGCGGCCAGAGGCGGTATCTCCGGCAGGTGCAACGCGTCGAGCCCCGGGTCGCCAAGGTCCAAAATGGCGTCATAGGCCTCCTGGGCGCAGTCAGGGTCATCACGCAGCGCCTGCAGGGTGAAACTGGTTTGTGACCACAGCCGACGCCAGTCGACGCGGTCCCCTGCAAGAACCGTCCGCCCGCCCGTGTGAAAGCGCAGCGAACGCCCCGGCTGCGGTGTGCCAATGGCGTGCGTCTGGGCAGCGAGGCCTGCTCGCGCCAGGGTCTCTTCCACCATCGCCCGGTCTGCGGTGCGAATCTGAACCACCGCGCCCAGCTCCTCGGCAAACAGGGCACCGACAAGGTCTGCACCCAATGGGGCGAGATCGATATTGAGCCCACAGCCCCCGGCAAACGCCATTTCCGTCAGGGTGACAAACAGCCCGCCATCGGAGCAATCGTGGTAGGCCAGCAGTTTGTCCTGTGTCGCCAGCTCATGGATCACACGCACGAAGGCGCGCAGCCGCGCCGGATCATCCACGTCGGGCGGAACCCCGCCCACCTGCCCGAAGACCTGCGCCAGGCAGGATCCGCCCAAGCGCTGGCGGCCTGCCCCCAGGTCGATCAGCAGCAGCACGCTGGGGCCCGCATCGTGACGCAGTTCGGGCGTGAGATGGTGGCGCACGTCGGGCACGGTGGCAAAGGCGGTCACGATCAGTGACAGGGGCGAGGTGACGCTGCGGGTTTGGTCTGCCTCGCGCCAGACCGTTTTCATCGACAACGAGTCCTTGCCCACGGGGATGGTGATGTCCAGCGCAGGACACAGTTCCAGGCCCACCGCGCGGACCGCCTCGTACAACGCCGCGTCCTCGCCGGGGTGGCCGGCGGCGGCCATCCAATTGGCAGACAACACCACCTGATGGGTATCGGGTATCGCCGCCGCGGCCAGGTTGGTGAGGGCTTCCCCGACCGCCAGGCGGGCGGCGGCGGCTGCATCGATCAAGGCGACCGGACTGCGTTCGCCCAGGGCCATGGCCTCCCCCGTCCAGCCGGTATAGGCGGTCGTGGTGATGGCGCAGTCCGCGACGGGCACCTGCCAGGGACCGACCATCTGGTCGCGCACCGTGAGTCCGCCCACGGTGCGATCGCCGATGGTGATGAGGAAACTCTTGTCGGCGATGGTGGGCAGCGTCAACAGCCGGGACGCGGCTTCAGCCAGATCGACCTGACGCAAGGCGTGGTCTTCCCGAACACCCGCATCCCAATCCAGGCTCAGTGTTGTCGCCTGCCGATGCATACGCGGTGGCTTGCCCAGCAGAACCGACAAGGGCAGATCGATGGGCCGATTGTGAAAATGCGCATCCGCAAGGGTCAGATGCGGTGCTGCGGTGGCCGTTCCCACCACGGCATAGGGACAGGATTCCCGCTCGCACAGGGCGACGAGGGTGGGCAGGTGCGCCGGGTCGATGGCCAGCACATAGCGTTCCTGGGCCTCGTTGCACCAGATCTCCATCGGCGACATGCCGGGATCGTCGCTGGGAATGGCCCGCAACTGGAAATCTCCACCGCGTTCGCTGTCATGGACCAGCTCGGGTAAAGCGTTGGACAGCCCGCCCGCGCCCACATCGTGAATCGACAGGATGGGATTGGCTGCGCCGCGCTGCCAGCACTGGTCGATCACTTCCTGGCAGCGCCGCTCCATTTCCGGGTTGTCGCGCTGCACCGAGGCGAAATCCAGCGCCGCCTGGCTCTGGCCGCTGCTCATGCTGGACGCCGCGCCACCGCCCAGACCCAGCAGCAGGGCCGGCCCCCCCAGCACCACGATGGCGGCGCCCGGCGGGATGGACAGTTTCTCCACATGATCGCGGCGGATGTTGCCCATGCCACCTGCCAGCATGATGGGCTTGTGGTAACCGCGTACTTCCGGACCCTGGGGGCGCGCCACGCGCTGCTCATAGCTGCGGAAGAAGCCAGCCAGATTGGGTCGCCCGAATTCATTGTTGAAAGCGGCCCCACCCAGCGGGCCAGCCAGCATGATGTCCAGTGCCGAGGCGATGTGAGGCGGGCGGCCGTGATCCACTTCCCAGGGACGCGGCAGGCCGGGCAGGCGCAGGTTGGACACGGCAAAGCCGGTGAGGCCCGCCTTGGGATGGGCGCCGCGGCCGGTGGCGCCTTCGTCACGGATTTCCCCACCCGCCCCGGTGGCGGCGCCGGGGAAGGGCGCGATGGCGGTGGGGTGGTTGTGGGTTTCCACCTTCATCAACAGATCCACTGCTTCCTCGCTTGCGCGGTAAGCCTGGTTCTCGGGGTCGGGGTAGAAGCGTGCCGCCTGCGACCCCTCGATCACCGCCGAGTTATCCCGATAGGCCGAGAGGACGCCTGCACTGCGATGGGCGTAGGTGTTGCGGATCATGCCAAACAGCGAGTGGGGCATGGGCTGCCCATCGATCTCCCAGCTGGCGTTGAAGATCTTGTGGCGGCAATGCTCCGAATTTGCCTGGGCAAACATCATCAGTTCCACATCGCTGGGGTTGCGCCCCAGCTTCCGGAAGCTGTCCGCCAGATAATCGATCTCGTCCTCGGCCAGGGCCAGCCCCCAGTCGCGATTGGCAGCCTCCAGTGCGGCGCGCCCACCTGTCAGAAGATCCACCTCCCGCAGCGGGGCGGGATCGGGATGGCGGAACAACAGCGCCTCGGCGTCTTCGATGCGGTCGATCAGCATCTGCGTCAAGCGGTCGTGCAGGGTCTCCCCAAGCGCATCCTGTGGCGCCTGATCCGTGGGCAATCCGGCGAGATCAATGCGGATCGCCCGCTCGATGCGTCGTACCGCGCCGAGTCCGCAGCCACGCGCGATGTCGGTGGCCTTGCTGCACCAGGGAGACACCGTGCCGGCGCGGGGAATTATCCAGACCGGTCGTGTGCCGGCGGGCGAGGGGGCGTCGGGAACCGCGTCCAGCAGGCGTTCCAGAAGGGCGCTGGCGTCCGGGTCGAGCGGCGCTGTCAATTCCACCAGATAGGTGTAATGGGCCGCGAGCGCCGTGACGGCGGGACAGTGGCCGCGCACTTTGTGTAGCAGCTTGTCCAGGCGGAACGGCGAGAAGGCCGTGGATCCATTGATGATGCGCATGGGGACAGTCCTCATGAAAGCTCGCGGCCTGCTCACAGGCGTGGACGGATATCGTGCCAACCCAGGCCCTGTTCCTGGGGCGCCAGCACCAGCGCCGCAGCTTCGGCCGGCAACCGGTGTGCCACGGCCTCGCGCACATGCGCCGGCGAGTTGTTCTTTTCGCTGATGTGCCCGGCAATCAGATGCTGGAGCGCCCCTCTATCGAGGCTCTCCAGCAATTGCACAGCCTGGCCGTTGTTCAAATGCCCCAGCCGTCCACCCACCCGCGCCTGCAATTCCGGCGGGTAGGGGCCGCGAGCCAATAAATCGGGATCGTGGTTGAATTCCAGCATCAGGGCATCCAGGCCGTCCAGACTGCGCTGCATGTGGGGGGTGACATGACCCGCATCGCTCAGCACGCCCAGGCGCATGGCGCCGTCGGAAAACACGAACTGGCAGGGTTCGCGGGCATCGTGGGGCACCGGGTAGGGATGGATCGTCAGATCCTGGATGGCGAAGGGCTCATGGGGATTGAACAAATTCACCTCGGGCAGCCGCGGCGCCCCGGCGCCCCGATAGGTGCCCGCCGTCAGCCATACCGGCAGGCCGAAACGCCGCGCCAGTCGCGCCACGCCACCCATGTGGTCGCCATGCTCATGGGTCACCACGATGGCGCACAGGCTCTCCCCCGTAAGCCCCAGCACCGCCAGGCGCCGCAGCGTTTCATTGACGGCAAAGCCGCAGTCCATCAGGACCACCGTCCGGCCACAGGCCACCACCGTGGCATTGCCCCGGCTGCCGCTGCCGAGGGTGGCGAAACGCAAACCGCTCATCGGGCGCCGGAGACTCAGCGGCGGCCGGGGCCGCTGCCCGGATTGTGGTAGAACGGTCCGGGAAACGGCGTCACATTGCCGTCGAGGGAAGTGATGCGGGCCACGCCTTGTTGGGCAACCTCATCGATGCGAATCAGCGCATGCAGCGGGACATGGCTGCGGTCGACGCCGGCAAACTCGCTTTTCAGGCGCTCCTCGGACGGATCCACCACCAGATCCGAATGGGCGCCAAAAACCAGCTCTTCCAGGGTGACAAAGCCGAACAGAAAATCCTGGGTGACCTTGCGGGCGTAGACCTCGTAGATCTTGCCCTGGTTGAGAAAGCTCGCCCGAAACAGTGTGTCCGCCATGCACGCTCCGTATCCTGGCCGGCCGTCACCCGCAACGGCCCGTTTTCATCGGGCGCTAGTGTAACTTAAGCGACCCGAATCCGCCCGCCAGCCATTCACCAGCTGTAATGACTTCTTTTGGAAAAGCGCAAGAGTCTGAGCTGATTCAGCGATGGAGAAACTGCGTGGCAAGGTTTACGAAAATGGGCTTGCCATAGATAGCGCAAAGTGCGCGAACAGACTCTGCCTGTTTGGCCGGCCGGCGTGCTGGGTTGATCGAGCTGATGGCTTGCGAACGAAGAGGCGGGATGAGAGGGAACGTTGACGTGATGTAAAGCTGATTGTCTCGACATGGCTTATCGCTGCGCGTCTTGCCTGACAAAATGCAGAAATCCCGACGCCACGCATAGCGGGCATCGGGATCATCATATCCACGGGATGAAGGGATCCTTATTTCTTAGATATTCAATTTAGCCCGGTCCGTCGCGCTCTCGCACTCTCAGTCCGACGTCGTCGTACGTGCGTTCTTCGCGCGCTCAGCGCCTATGGCAGTCTTGACATTCTTGCGCTCTTCAGGCGGTGGAAGAACCGCTTTCATACCGAGCGACTCAATCCACAACTCCCGGCACCAACCCTTGGTGTGGTAGAGGTGCTCGTCTTCCTGGTCTTCGACCTCCTCGTACGCGGCGCGCAGTGCCTTGGCGCGCACACCGGTGGCTTTTTCAGCGCAAAGACCGATCAGCTCCCAGTCGAGGTGATCCTTGGTTTCGGCGAGAACCACGCATTCGGCGGCAATGATCTGCGCAGCTGCTGGATCCGCTTCGCCCCGCGCACTCTCGACTGCACTGAGCAGGCTTTCGCCAAGTGCAGCCACAACTTTGCGGCCCGGAGACATTTCTTCCGGATCCAGTTCCAAGGTTTGGAAAACCTCTTCGAGGATCTGTACATGCCGGCGTGATTCGGCGAGGTATTTTTCCCATTCTCCTTTCAGGTCGTCGTTATGGACACACTTCAACGCGGCGGCGTAAAGCTTCACTCCACCGCGTTCGTGTTCGAGGGATTGCAAGAGCAGTTCCTTGACTTGAGCGTCGTTCATAGGAGCACCTCATCAGTGAGTCAGTGAGAATAAATTGAATCAGTACGACCCACTGAGGAGATGCAAAGTTCAGGATTGGGCTTTTCAGCTACGCCGCCAGGTCGGAAAAATGCCACTGCTTGCTTTGCGCTGGATGCAATCCGGCTTGCCTCAACGAATGCGTTATCGGCTCGGCGTGTGACTAATTGTCCCGTCGCCAGGCCGGCGTTTGCTGCATCTGGGCCAAAAGGCGCAGGTAATGGTCATGGCGCCGCGCCGGGATGCGTCCGTCCTCGCGCGCGGCTCGCACCGCGCAGTCCGGTTCGTATTGATGCAGGCAGTTGGCGAAGCGACAGGGCGCAAGTCCGGAAAATTCCGGGAATCCCTGTAGCAGTTCATGGGGCGACAGGGGCCAGAGTTTGAAATCCCGCACGCCCGGCGCGTCGAGCAGTGCGCCCCCCCCGGGGAGCGGATGCCAACGGGTGGTGGTGGTGGTATGACGCCCGGTGCCCAGGGCCTCGGAGAGTTCACCGACCCGGCTCAGTGCACCGGGAACCAGCGCGTTGGTTAGCGCCGATTTGCCTACCCCTGACTGCCCTACCAGCAAGCTGGCCATTCCCGCCATGTGGTCGCGCAGCGCGTCCAAGCCCACATTTGTGCGACCACTGATACGCAAACAGGGGTAACCCAGCGCCGTGTACTCGGCCAGCACGTTTTCTGCTTGTGCGCATTGGGCGGCGGGCAGGTCGGCCTTGTTCATCAACAGCACAGGACGCAAGCCCAGCACGTGGGCTGCGACCAGATAGCGATCCAGCAGTTCGGGTTCAGGTTCGGGCAACGGCGCGAAGACAATCAATAATTGATCGACATTGGCCGCTGCCACACGGCTATTGAGACGGCCCTCCAGACGGCGAAAAATCGGACCGCGCGGGAGAACCGCCAGAATCCGCGCCTGACCACCCCCCAGATCCTCGAAGTGGACGCGATCCCCGGTGACCGGCGGCGGGGTAATGCGGCGGCCTTGGGCCCGAAGGCGCTGGCCTTGCTCGGTTTCAAGCAGCAGGTTACGACCATGGTCGACCAGGACCCGAGCCCAGTCGGTCTCAACGACCTCACTCATCGGCAGGGAACAGGGCATCCACCTTGGCGGCACAGATGAAATCATTTTCCGACAGGCCGTCGATCGCGTGGGTGGTATAGCTGACGCGGGCCTCGTTGTAGCCGAACAGGATGTCGGGATGATGATCTTCCTGATGGGCAATCCACATCACCGCATTGACGAAGGCACCGGTCTGGTAGTAGTTGCGAAAGCGCAACACGCGCTCGATCCCGCGGCCGTCTTCACGCAAATGCCAGTCGGGATGGAGCTTGGGCAACAGGGTCAGCACCCGCTCGGGCGCAAGCGGTGGCAGGTTGCCTTCGCAGGGGCGGCAGCGTTTCTGTGCCAGAACCGTCGTCGCGTCATTCATGAACTGGGTTCCTCGCGCAGCATTGAGGGGGCCATCCTAACCCATTTGATCGTTACGACGGCATACACCCTTGCCCTGCCTGATAGAATGCGACGAGCATTCATAATTACAAGGAAATCTCATGACGGTCAGCGCTGACCATCTGATCTGGATCGATCTTGAGATGACGGGTCTGGATACCACTCGGGACCAAATCATCGAAATTGCCACGCTCATCACCGACAAGGACCTGCGGGTGCTGGCCGAGGGGCCGGTCGTCGCCATCCATCAGCCCGAAACCGTGCTCGATCGCATGGATGACTGGAACAAACGCCAGCATCTGGGTTCGGGACTGCTGGAGCGGGTGAGGGCCAGCCGCATCGATCCGCTCGAAGCGGAACGCCGCACGCTGGAATTCCTGCGCCGTTGGGTGCCCGCGGGGGCTTCCCCCATGTGTGGCAACAGCATTTGCCAGGATCGGCGTTTCCTGCACCGGCTCATGCCCACCCTGGAGGCCTATTTCCACTATCGACATATCGATGTCAGCACGATCAAGGAATTGGCCCGCCGCTGGCTTCCCGACATCAGCCGCGGCATCAAGAAATCTGGCGCCCATCTCGCACTGGATGATATTCGCGAGTCGGTCGCGGAACTCGCCTTCTACCGTCAGCACCTTTTCGTCAATGCCGCGCAAGCTCCCGCTGGGGCGGGGCGCTGATGGGGTAGGGCAGGCGGCTGGCCCACATGGCGGCAGCGATGACCAACCCCATCCCCAACAGGCTCCAGGCATCGGGGCGTTCGCCCCACAGTGCCCAGCCATAAATCGCACCGAAGGCCACCGCCAGATAGGTATACACCCCGGTTTGGCCGGCCGGTGCCCGGTTATAGGCCATGGTGAGCAGCATTTGCGCCGCTGCGGCCAGCCCGCCGATCCCGAGCAAGGCGAGCCAGTGCCAACCCCTTGGCGTTTGCCAGCCCCACGGCAGGGCCAGGCCGGAGACCAGCGTGCTGAAGAGGGAAAAGTAAAACACCGTGCGCAAGGGCGGCTCGACCCCCGCCATGCGGCGAATGCCCACCATGGCGATGGCGGCAAGGAATCCCGACAACAGGCCAATCAGGGCGGGCGGCGTCATGGCTACCGTGGGTTTCAGGATCATCAAGAGGCCCGTGAAGCCTACGGGCACCGCCAGGGCCACAGTCGGCGCGATACGCTCCTTCAGCCAGATCCAGGCGATGAAAGGGATGAACAACGGGGCGCTGTAGTTGAGGAGCATGGCATTGGCCAGATCAAGGCGGGGAATGGCGTAGAAAAAGCAGGCCATGGCGGCCAGGCCAGTGCCGTCACGAATCAGGTGCAGGCCCAGGTGATCACTGCGCAAACCTTCAGTGCGTAGCCGCCATACCCAGGGTGTAAGCGCGAGCAGACCGAAGGCGTTGCGGAAAAACACCACCATGGGGTTGCCGAGATCCGGCGAAACCATTTTGATCAGCGCGCCCATGCTGGCAAAAAGGAAGCTCGATCCCAGGATCAGCAGGGCGGCGGGATGAATGCGCTTGATCATGGCGGGTCAGGAATCGGGTAGGGCATATGCCCTACCCAATGTGGCAGCTAGCCGATATTTTCACGGCGCGACTTTCTTCTCGGCGAGGTAAAGCCAGGTGGGAATGACCGTGTCGGGATTGAGGGACATGCTCTGGATGCCCTGTTCCACCAGCCATTTGGCGAGATCGGGATGATCGGATGGCCCCTGGCCGCAGATGCCGACATACTTGTTCTGGGCCCGGCAGGCGGCGATGGCCATGGCCAGCAGTTTTTTGACAGCCGGATTGCGCTCATCGAACATGCCCGCCACCACGGCGGAGTCCCGATCCAGCCCCAGCGTCAACTGGGTCAGGTCGTTGGAGCCAATGGAGAAGCCGTCGAAATACTGCAGGAACTCATCGGCCAACAGGGCGTTGGAGGGCAGTTCGCACATCATGATGAGCTTGAGGTCGTTCTCCCCACGCTTGAGCCCATTCTCGGCCAACAGAACGGTGACCTTGCGGGCGCCCTCGGGGGTGCGCACGAAGGGAATCATCACCTGCACGTTGGTGAGTCCCATGTCATTGCGAACCCGCTTCAGCGCCTGGCATTCCAGTTCAAAACAGGGCTTGAAGTCTTCCGACACGTAACGCGAGGCGCCACGGAAACCCAGCATGGGATTTTCCTCATGGGGCTCGTACTGCGCGCCGCCAATCAGGTTGGCGTACTCATTGGACTTGAAGTCCGAGGTTCGTACGATCACAGGATGCGGCCAGAATGCCGCGGCCAATGTGGCAATGCCTTCCGTGAGACGGGCGACATAGAACTCCACCGGGTCGGAATAGCCGGCCATCTGCTTGCGGATCTGGGCCTGCAGTTCGGGGGCCTGTTCGTCAAAATGGAGCAGGGCCTTGGGATGCACGCCGATCATGCGATTGATGATGAATTCGAGCCGCGCCAGCCCGATGCCGTTGTGCGGCAGCATGGCAAAATCGAAGGCGCGGTCGGGATTGCCGACGTTCATCATGATCTTGACCGGAATCTCGGGCATGGCGTCGAGTTCCGCGGTGCGCAATTCGAACGCCAGCTGACCGGGATAGACCATGCCGGTATCGCCTTCCGCGCAGGAGACCGTGACCGGCTCGCCGTCCTTGATCGTCGTCGTGGCATTGCCGCATCCCACCACGGCGGGGATGCCCAGTTCCCGAGCGATGATGGCGGCATGACAGGTGCGTCCACCGCGGTTGGTGACGATGGCGGCGGCCCGTTTCATGATCGGTTCCCAGTCCGGGTCGGTCATGTCGGTTACCAGTACATCGCCGGGCTGGACGCGG
>Ga0209864_1000091_pt1 | contig 16483 bp, 16 predicted proteins | sample GWRWT4_25Nov14_FD_187184 | JGI IMG/M metagenome (GOLD analysis project Ga0209864, IMG submission 187184) | Sand microcosm microbial communities from a hyporheic zone in Columbia River, Washington, USA - GW-RW T4_25-Nov-14 (SPAdes) (version 2) | ecosystem: Engineered > Artificial ecosystem > Sand...
ATACTGAAGCTCCTTAGTTGTGAAGGAACTCCAACCCAATATAGTACTTGATGCAGCGTAGTCCACCCAATCTAGCATATTGTCACCAGCTACTTGATCCGCTAGGAGACGTAGGCTGTTATACACTCGCTGGAACTCATCGTATACTTTAGGGTCTAACTTAGGATCTGGAGTTATCCCTAATCCCAAGTCAAAGTTAAATGATCTAGGCATTATTTTTTCCCTGCTATATTAAAGGAAAGGATACCAGAAATTAAGTTAAAATTACCTTTCGCTAGCAATGAATGATTTATACCTGTAGCATGGAAGTTGTATGTCTTACTAAGCCCAGCATTTCCCGTAGCATATCCAGCTACTGCGGAGCTCAAAGTTTTTCCGTCCAGACTCGATAGTACATGCAAAGTAAAAGTGTTAGCATCTGGAATATTCTCTACATCTACACGCTGAAGCTGAATAAGACGCTCTCTTACGTACTGATACTTACCTAGTATTGCCACACCGCTGGAGTTACTTGCTGTAATATCAGAGTTCACAACTACTACAGTACCATCAGCCTTTAGAATACCGATACTCTTTTTAGGTGTTTCGTATATAGTCTGGTCGTACAGAGTAAATTCAAACACAGATACGTGGTCTATCTTAAGCTTCCCTAGCCTACTTAACATAGTATCCAGTATTATTGCATGTGTAAGTAATTCATCCCCATAAGAAACAATAAGGTAACGATCAGCGATCCAAGCTACCTGCTTCTTAATCACATTTGCAGGTGTAGTTGTAGTCAAAGTAAGCGTAGCTTCATTAAAGTCCTCTAATCTCTTACCGGATAAAAACTCAGTGACCTCTGGTACTACGAATTCCGCCCCTCTAACTGTGACTGCCTGTAATCCAGAAGTAGTGTAGGCGTAAGCAGCAGAAGTATCTATAGCAGTATAAGATGCGAACTTGGCGTCACTGAGTCCGCCACAGCCTACCACAGTACTAAACGCGAATGGGTACCTTCCATTCGCTTGGTATAGTGCGGCAGTAGCGTTATTTGCATTAAAGAATATTATTCCTTCTTGGGTAGTAATAGCTGCTACAGTCTCTCCCATTGCCCCATCTAAGTTACCGGCACCTGCTCCCGTATTAAGACTTGGAACAAAGTCAGTAGCATCCACTGTGGATGACCACGCCACCGAGTTACTTACTCCATAAGCGAGCATATACCCATTAGATGTTACTACCCCATATATATTAGCTGCACTTAGTCCAGTCAGTGTTACAGCTACTAACTGATTAAGAGTAAAGTCATATTTATAACAACCTAAGCGATAAAAATATATATAGGTGATTCCGCGCACATATGCAGACGTTATACTTAAGTCTCGTATGGAACTGACTGGAGACAGTGTAATCTCTGTCCAAGCTGGAGACGCTAAGGTACTTACAAATACCTTACCTAATTTAGTAAAACCTAAGAGTGCAGTACGTCCTGTAGATGCCTCTCTCACTGTAACCTGAGTAACAAAGTCTGTATAGATTGTACCCGCAATGAAAGAATCATACCCTATAGACTTGTACCCATAGGGAGTAGGCACTACATTGTGAGCATAATAAAGTTGTGGAGGATCTGAAGCTATATGAGTAGCTAGAGTAGCTGGATGCGTCTGATCACTTCCACGTACTATTACAGTGCGTCCGAGAAGCTCTGATAGTAGTGGGAATGTAGGGGAATCCAAGTTAATTCGATGCTCTACTCTAGCCATGATCTAAGCTCCTGTTAATACCCAATCTGAATAAACATCTGATCCAATTGTTCGCTTGTGAGACCCATTGCGGTTGCTGCTGCAATTAATATTGGATTGTTGCGCTCCCAAACTTCCGCGCGCAGCAGCGTCTCTTGCTCAAGTAGTGTACGGGCAGGGGAATCCCGATAGGCTTTATAAGCCGCACCAAGTCCCATGCTATCCAGCAGTATAATAGCGTCCAAGGGTTTTACGAATTGCGGAACAGCTACCGCAACAGAGACAGGGATAAATCCGTTATCGTATGTATAACGCCCAGGCGCATAATCCGCTGGCAATGAATCTACAGTGACCAATGCAGCGCCAGGTACGACATGCTTAGGTATCACCTGATCTTCTGTTTGCCATGAGTCGCCCGTATCTTGTGGATCAATAGCAAGTACTTGCTGATTTAATATTAAGATATTCATGCTGCTATCTCCACAGTAATGAGGCGAAGAAGTCCATTCGAATTAGATGTTGCACTACCTCTGTCATGCGCCCCCATAAGTACAAATCTATTGGTCCCAACAACTGGTAGCATGGGTATGTTAGCGCCAACGCCAATTGCTGGTATTGCTACCTCTCCAACCGATTTGAAGAAATCGCCGTTACTTTCGAAGCATTTAATGGAAACTTTATTCGCGTTCCCGCAGCGAACAGCGTATTTTCCATTTGCTAACTTAGCCACATTGACACCCAGCATACTATTGGTATTCCCGAGTTCAGAAGCGGGGATTGATCCACCTTGCGTAATCGTTGTACTTGCTATTTTAGCTGTATTAAAACTCAACGCCGCACCAGCAGAATTGTCGTATGCTTGCGTAATAGACACAAAATGATCCGTACCTTGCGGCAATATTATGCCATAACCATAGCTTGTTGATGCAGCATTCGATATACCTCGATATACAATTGATCCGGCTGTAACAGTTCCCCCGCTCTCGCTTAGTACCACAGCGCGAGAAATGCTGCTTGAATTGAGATACCATAGCAGCGCAGTAGATGCGGATAGCGGAAATAAATGAGGGTTGTAGCGGGTGGCTGAATCTACGGTGTAATTAACTCGATCGCCGCCAACGGCCCCCGACTCAACCGTAAGAGCAGTGCCTGCGGTGACTGATGTGCCAGAAATGGTGACAGCTATCGCTGTGACCTGCGTCGTGTTGTTATCATCTGAAACTAAACATTTTGTCGCCGACAACAAACATGAAGATGGCGGAAGGCTGCCATTTGAACTAGAACAATTAGTAAGTGCGGCAGGAGTACCGACAGTGCAAGTCGTGCCACTCACACTAATTACCACCGCGTTATTCGCATATGGTGCGCCAGCGCCAGACTTATACAACACCAGTCCAGTAGTAGCAGTCAGGGCGTAAGTCGTCGTGCTACCAGAAACGCTATTAGCAGTGATAATGTTAGCGGGACTACCAATCGTGACTGTTGTGCCCGATACAGACACGGCGACTACAGTAGTATTTGTTCCGCTAGTATAGCTGGCAAGGTATAAAGTACTGGTGAGTTGCACGATCTTTGGCGCACCTGAGAAATTCTCCGCAGACCAATACCCATAAGTTGCGACCGAGGCTTCAGTTCCGACAGCCAATGTAGTAGCGCCTGATAACGATATAATCACTGCACGACTATTTGCCGATCCATCGTCATAAAATGCGATAGCTGTTGTTGACGATACTTTGAATGCAGACCTGATATTAGTGGTCGCAACCTTAACTAATACTGGCGTACCAACTGCGCCAGTTGTTTTATCAACAGCCACAGCATATAAATCATTGCTGGTATTTTTGAGAAAATGAATTGATTTATTATCATCTAATGCAACAAACGGAGCGTATACATTCGCACTATACGTGCTACTAAACGTATTATCTATCGTAATAAGCCCTGGTTCCAAATTAGTACCAGTAATTGACCACGCACCGGCTGCCGTGGCGACGCTCTTGATTGATACATAAGCTTCCCCGCCAGCAGCCACGGCCATTAGCAAAGTTCCAGCACTATTACGAATACCGCAAGGATAACTTCCTTGAGTATTATCAACGATAAACTTCGGCCCACCGACAGTCATAGTAGTAGCATCCGGCAAAGTAAGACTTTTGCCCATTGTAGCCATCTGCACGAATTGATAGCCTTCACTTGCACTTGTTAACGTGGTGTCTGTGGTTACTGTTGAGCTAACTGAGGAGATTCCAGCTATTTCAACTTCCCAAGCCATCGCTCCATTAAGCGAAGTCAGTTGCCTCTTAGTTCCATCCGATATTTGCCCTGGTACACCGTTAGACTCAGTAGTAGCTTGTGACGTATTAAATACTGACACTACTGTAGGAGAATCTACCCGCGCAAGGAATGTAGTAGAGCCTTCAGTGAATAATGTCCTTCCGTTCATTAGGACACCAGCACCTGGTGCTACTGTAACAGTGGATGTAGATGTATTCAGTACAGTAAACCCAAAGTGAGAACCTACCTCGTAACCAGTGAGAGCCGCTACTATTGTAGCCGCACTTGGAAGTGTTAATACTCTAGCAGTAGTAGGTGCAATGGTAAGCACCCCATTAAATATCTGCGCGAATGTAAGTGTAGCAGAAGCATCTGCAAGTGATGTTACAGCGCAAAGATTAGTATCTCCCGCTGTGGATGTTATAGGAGCAGAGGCAACTACTTTAGCCACTGTAGCAATTCCAGTAACATCCAGAGTATTATCAATTGTTACTGCATTCGTAACAGTACCACCATTCCACGGATCGTTTACCCATACACCTGAACTATAAATAAGCCAATCCGCAAATGTTCCTGCACCACTCTTTACTTTAGGCTCAAATACCAGTACACCAGTAAGCTCATTATAGCTAGTGACCTGGCCTGCCATCCACTTAGTATTGTCACTATTCGATATAATCTCTAGCCACTTACCTTCATCGAAGTATAAATAAGTCTGAGTTGTAAATGTCAATGAGCCTGTGGGTGCTATAGTATTAGAAGTTAAGGAGGTACCCTTAAATAACTCCATTGTGGCACGCACAAGTTGTACATCCGATTGAGGTGACCATTCACTAGCAGTAGTCATAGCTAATATCCTTCTCCAATTACTTCCTGTTTAAGTAATGCGTACTCTTCCCGTAGCATATTGTCCAAATCTACTTTCACTTCGTCATATCCAGTAGCCTTAGCTACTATACCTGCTGCTCCATATACTATCGCCATCCTATGATCCAGTGCTATCCAGGAGCTATAAGTAGCTTCACTTACATCAGGATGTCTGTAGCAGCCAAGAAGCATATTCTTATCTTGGGTATCGGATCTGATCTGAAGTACCTCTCCAGCTAGATAACACACATTCTCTTCGTGCACACCGTACTCATCAAGGATGGATTCTGCACTAAGGAATTCAAAGAACTTCCCAGGAGTTCCAGGACTTGTAGTATTGTCGTATTTGCGTAGATACTTGAAAGCTCTCCATCTAGGTACTACCAATCTATATTCTAAAGACTGTATATAAGCTACTGGATTCCATTCGATACCAGTCTCATATAAGTCTTTGGGGTAGAAATCAGTTTGGTGAGCTTTCAGAGTTGCAGAGCGTACCGCTAACTTAGTCATATCCACAAGTTCAGGTCTATTGGTCAGCGTATATACGTCTGCAACTAAGTCAGAGAATACGCTCATATTTATTTACCTCCTGCTACCTTAGCCATAGGAACTGTTTTAGCTGTATTTCCAGCTACAGTCACAGATGTAGGCGCTGTATTATTACCTTCTGAAGTTAAGGCACCGAAAGCACTATTTATATCCTGTGTTCCGCCCATGTCGTTATTAGGGTTTGTAGCTAATTGGCCTTTAGCCGCTAACTCAGCCAGGAACTCAGACCTGATTTTAGCCTTCAAACCTGCTATAGGACTCTCTAACTCCGTATCGATTTCTTCTCCACCACTAATCTGAGGATGACCATCCTTAATGGCTTCTTTTAGTTCCTCAATATGCTTAGGGTTAGTTGTACGATGTATGTGGTTCATAAATACTGCTGCTGTTCCATCCTTAAGTACATACTGACCAGAAGGGAAAACAGATTTAAATTGGGTAACTAAAGGCATTTTAATACTCCATTGTGTTATGAAGGGGGAAGTAGGGAAGAGTCTACTGCTCTTCCCTATGTTACTGAGTTACTAAGCTACTAACCTACTGCACCAGCAGTAAAGTTATGTACGATTGCATTAGCAGGAGGGTTCTTAATCAAGCACGTAAGTTCCGTAGTAAGTGTTCCACCCTGTGCATCCAGACCGTTGTCACCGTTATTACCAGCACCGAAGTTATCGTTCTTTGTCTTACGATCACCTAGGTAAGCCAGATTAAAGGTGCTTAAGTCCACAGCAACAGCCATCTTTTGCCAGGTAGTATTGGTATTGAACAGTGGATGCTCAATCATACGGAATCTACCACGAGATATCTTAAATGACTCGAACTGGAGGCCAAAGCTAGTCTGGCCTTCAGTAATCATATAAGTACCATTTAAGCGTCCGATAGCGGTAAGTACCTTACGAGCTACGCCACCTACGAACAGAATACGCTCGTTAGCCACCTTAGGGTCTGTAGTCTGATTGAATACAGGATCCAGAGCAGTTTCCAGTTGCGTAAAGGTAGTAGTAGCTCCCAACGTGGTCACGTTAGCGGCAGCATAGCTTGATGGGTAGTAAGTTAAGTTACCCACAATACTCACTAAGCCATCCATAGTACGGAAAGGTTGCCCATTTCTAGTACCTTGAGATTTCTGCCCGAAGATAAGAGCTTTCTCAATATCTGCTGCATGGAAAGCTGCACAGTCCTGACGAGATTCAGCTACATTACTTTCACCGGCGATCGTTAATGTTGCACGAACTGTTTCACTCAACGCCCAAGTATTACGGAAAATCTGGGTTAAGTTCGTAACACGAACCGGTTGAATGTTCAGTGCGTTAGGACGAGCACTCGATTCCTCGAAGGCATTACCTACTTGGAACCATTCCACGTTATCAGCAGCTGCGGCAGCAGCAACAGTACCTACGCCACGGATAACCTGTACTGTAGTAGCTGATAAGATAGAATCGATAATAACGTTCTCACTGGTAGAACTAGCTTGCATAATCATGTTAGGTAACAGGTTAGCAGTAGTGTCTACAGTAAATACGTTAGTAGTACCATCAGCGATAGCGCCATTAAGTTTCATTGAAGGGAAGAGCATGGTCTTGGTAAAGAATCCATGCTCACGTTGTACTGCTGTTTCAGTTTTCAACATGCTTGACATTGCAAACAAAGGTGCTTGACCATTAGGCATCAAGCGTGTGATCATTGTCGCAAATGACGGCTTAACTAAGCTAGTCGGAAACTGATCTGAGTTAAATACCCCAGTAAAGTCTGCCATGATAATATAATCCTATAAAGTTAGAAATGTTTTCAGTACTGAGCTTACAGGCCAACCATAGTCATCGCTGTTGCAGATGTCTTGGTAAGCATGAACCACTTAGTTGTTAGTGCCAGTACAGATAAGTTACCTGAAGCTGTAACTCCAGTACCGCCCGCAATAGTTACTGCATTAGTACCTGTCAGGTTAGCCACCATAAACATATAGGTATCTCCTATATTCATGTCAGGCATGGCAGCCAGAATATTTGCAGCGGTATCAGTGGTATCCGTTCTGGATGTATTAGTACCTGAACGAGAATATAAACCACCAAGAATCATTGCAGTCGTAATAGTAGAGTTAGCATCCGTGGAGTTATCAGTTCGCCGAATCATACCTAGCCAACCGTCTCCACACCTTGCAGAACGCTCCATAGCACCCTGCACTACTTTTGATCGTACAAACATAGTAATATTTCCTTATATAAATTAAGAATAGTTTACTGCTTAAACCAGTTTTCCCAGTCTATTGAATCATCTTTGCTTTGGGGTGTTGCAGCGGTTGTTGCTCCCATAATGCTCTGAGAGAAGCTAAGGAAGTATTCTTCTGCTTGCTTAGTTAACTCAGCAGGACTAGCGTCAGGAAACTTCACTTGAAGTTGCTGGACTAATCCCTTAACCATCGGGGCTGCTGCGGGGTGTGATAGAACAGCATTCTCTTTAATAAGAGCTTCTGTTCCTTGGCTGCGGATATGCGCGGGAAGTGTTGCTGTGAATTGATCTCTTGCCTTAGATATTGCTTGCTCAATTAGCTTCGTTGTAGTATGCGCAGACTGAGCATAATTTAGTTGTGTTACCTTATTAAGAGCTTCTAGGGTAGCTTGTACTCCAGCGTCTCCACCTGCCTTAATACGCTCGAGAATATCAGGGGTTACTGCCTTGGTAAAATCTATACCGCCTGCTGCATTAAGAAGGTCTTCCCCCTTAACTTCTCCGAACACGGAAAGATCAGCATCACTGGCTTTTGGTGCGTTAGGATCATTTTTCCATAGATCGGAATATTTATCTAGTGGGGCATCAACTGTTGGAGGAATAGCGCCATTAGCTGCGGTTCCCGGTGTTTCAGGTGCAGTGGCTCCTGCATTAGGTGGAATAGGCTGTCCAACAGGCTGCTGCTGTGCAGGTGCTTGAGATTGTGTTGCTGGTGTGCCTCCAAACATCTTATTTATGGTTTCTCCGATACTCATACTATATTACCCCTCTGTTTGTGTTGGTTGGTTACTTGCGTTTGATTGTACTTCTGTTTCTGCTGATAGTTCGATTAAATAAGTTAGAAAGCCTAACTGCCCTTGTAATTCAGCAAGTCTCAAGGCGTACTTAATATCCTTTTCAACTGTACCGTCATATGTAAGGTTAAGTATCTCTTCTGCTATGTCCATACGCTCTTCATTAAGTACGGCTATTTGCAAAGAATTTAATACTCTGCCCGCTGTAAGCTCTCTATCCGAAAGGGAGACTCTGTTGAATAGGCTCTTTATCTGCTGCTGATTCATTTTCTACTTCTCCTGGGTTATAACCAAACTCTTGTGGAGTAGGTTGTGGGGGAAACTGCTGCTGTGTTATTGCCGGATTTTCTTTCACCATCTGTAATACAAGTTGTTGCCACTGTGATACTGCTTGTTCATATGCTACCTGTTCCCTGGGTTTCTCGAAAGCTGATATTTTCGCCCCTTGTAGCTTCATCATATAAGAGAAGAATGGAGGGAGGTTATAACCTGCTGCTAATTGCGGCATATTAGCCAATGTCTGAAATCCATCACGTATCGCAGACTCAGATATAAGTTGCTCACTAGGAACAAGTCCATCAGACACTTTAAATGCCATCACAGCCTTACGAAGTGCAATGGGGTCAACAGTAACTAACTGATCCTTATCACGACTAAATACAGCTTCCGCCCCCTGATACTGCAAGATATTGAGTTTCAGGATTTCTTTAAGTGGCGTAAACAATGTAGCTTCCAGTTGCATAGCTCGCATCTGATCACCGCCAGAGGCATTACTCATTACTGCATCCACTTCTGCTTTAAGCTTATTACCCTTTACGAATTCACCTCGCTTAATAGGATTCTGCCTATCTAGCTTATCAGCCATATTGTTGACTTGGTTAGATAGGGCAGATAGGTCAGATATATTATCCATCCTGAAAGGAAACTGATATACAGACTCACCAACAGGTTTTCCATAAGCAGCAGGTCTCACTGGTATCTTAGCTGAGGGATTAGAGCTATTTATAAGTTCTTTAGATACCCTAGAAGGGTCATAAAGTACCCGATCAGTAATAGAGCGTCGTGTCCCTGCAATGATCGCATTCCAAATAGCGGAGGATAATTGCTGCAATGGTACTCCATTGGAGGCTAAAGACTTAGTCTGGTGGCCTAGCCCATCCACTGTTCCTTGCACACACATAATGGGCAGATAATTATGCGCATTAGTTTGGCGTTCAGCTAGTATTAGTACAGAATCATTTACATATATAAACTTCCATACCTGTGGAGTATTCCTATTAGGAACCTTTAGGCCGAAATCCTCAGGGAGGATACGAGCATATAAAGTAGTTATTTGGTACGCATTCTTATACTGTATCGCGCCTCCATCTGCACCACTTATAGCTGCCCACTTAACCCAGTTAAAATCTCCTGCATCATATCCTTGATCCTTGCTTATGGATATATCAGGGTTCACTTGTGGTATATAATAGGAAGCTGTTTCACTGGAGGAGGAGATAGTAGTGTTACCTAGGCCAGATTCTAACGCAGACTTTACATTCGCAATAATCTTTCCATCCAGTGAAGCTAAGAAAGCCTTAAGCTCCATTCGAGACATTATCTGAGTATAACCTACATACTCCCCCCTAGTATGTACTTGAGTAGGAGGAACTCTAGTATCATATATAAGGTTATATGGGTCTATACGTTTGACTGCATTACCTTCCCAAATTACTTGGTTAGGCTTAGCCTCTTTAGTAGAGAACTTAATATCAGTTTCTAATGATGGCGTAGTATCCCTTATCCAGTCCACTTCAAGAGCACCAAAATTATACTTGTATGCATCACGAAATAGTAGCATAAACTCATGCACCCAACCGCCACGAATAGCCTGATTATCTATAATAGTCTCAAGTTGCAGTGCTGCATCCATATTGGCAGGTTCCGCAACTACAGGGAATAATGGTGTACCGGATAAGAATACAGATGCTTGGTAAGTTACAGCAGCCTCTACTTGAGGCATTACAATTGGAACTGTGATATTCTGAAACTTAGTAGAGTCTCCGTATTTATTGGCTATCTTGGCTCTTGCTTGTTCAGTTGTTAAGTCTTGCTCTCGGTAATAAGCTAAGTCAAGAGTACGAAAATACTCGCGCATATTATGCACACGAGACTGAGCTGTTCTAGCAGCCTTTAAGAACTCTATAAAGCCTTCTTGAGCTTTTGCATGTATTACTAATGGAGTATCAGCTGAAATCATTATAGTTCCTTTATTGATTAAAAACTTGAGTTTTCATAGTCTTCTAGTACATACAGATCAGACTCTTCCTGCTGCAATAGGGTATCATTAATTACCACGAATTCGGAAAACTCATTCAGTACTTTAGGTGCATAAGTAAGCAGATCTAATATATTATCTATATTGTCTCGCTTGAGCGGGTTAAACTGCATAATCTCATTATGCACTACTGCTCTAGTATCTGTAGCCACGGACACTTCACCTGCTCTATACGCCTTGAGCATATTTAAGATTCTGGAATTCTTTGAGTTTCCGCCAGGATATATCTCTACAGCTTCTATTCCTACCACTCCAAGTTGGTTACATATGAATTGAAACCAATAGGCTAGTGAGGATTGATAGGCTACAGATTCTATTGCAATGAGTCTACAGTTATGTTGCAGTGCAAGGTTAAGAGCTTCTCGTATAGTTTCTCCTGGAGAGAACTTATCATGTCGTACCTTCATAAGACATGGTACAGTATCATATACTTCGAAGTATCCTATGGCTACATCATCTCCACCTAATTTACCACTCGCAGGATCGATTACAATGAAGTTACCGCCCGCTATATCCCCTTCTACATAAGGAGGCTCTGGTATAGCAGATAAGTCTACTAGATGGTTAGAGGAGGCAGTCTCATCATTCAGAACTTCCGCGAAAAATATCTCAGGGTGTCCGGCCTCTAAGTCATTCTCATATTCCTTAAGTAGCTGTGTAATAGGCTGAAGATCTTCCCACAGGCTTGTACCATCCGCTAAAATCCCACCAGCAATAAATTTTACCCAGTTACGATTACTCTTTAGCTTACGTAGTATTGAGTGGTAAGGGATAGGATACATATTACCTACAAATATATAAAGGCAACCTCTCGGAGATTTCGCCTTCATTAAAGTTCCTACCATCCAACGCTCTAATGCTTCACTCTGAGCTTGAGATTCCGCGACCTCCTTAGATTGCATATCATCCATAATCATAAGATCAGGCCGTCTATGCTTCTCATTCAGTCCTCTGGGGTCTCCGCCTGAGCCTATACCTCCGATAACTATCTCCCTCCCACGGAAAGTAAATACATGCTTCTCTAATCTGTCCGTTTGTATCCCCAGACTGTAGTCACCGAACACAGCTTTTATATTAGGTTCCTTAAGCATATCCATTACGTCAGATATAAATGAAATACTTTTAGGTAAGGATGCACAGACTATAAGAATAAAGCGTCGTTCAGTAAAGAGTATAGCATATAAGCAAGCAAGCTTGAATAATGTAGTCTTGGAGAAGCCGCGCGGAAGCCCTACAGCAAGCTGACTAAAATCTCTTTCAAGATGCACATAATGCTTAAACCATGCCCATAACTCCAAGTACTTGGGAGGAAATTGATACTCATATATAGTGGGCATTGCAAGAGCACAAAGAAAATCCAGAGATTCCCTAGAGTTCTCTATTACTTGATCTGTCTGGAACACTGCTTCCTGGACTTCCTGGGCACTTGGCTTTGGAGCTATGATTCCTGGGAGTCCAGTACCTTCCGTGAGCTTATCCGCGAATGTAACCATGGGAAGCCGCTTTCAGTGCAAGTAATATAACTAAGGCTCTCTTAGCCTGTTTAATTTGTTCCAAAGTCATGATTGTTCTCCTCGTTTGAGTTCCAGTAAACTATTCAATGCACGTGGCTGCATAGTAATTAAGTCTTCCGAGCCTACTTTAACTACCTGATTATTTATATTCACTTGAAAGTTATTCACTATCTTAGTAGGCATACTAAGTTGTACTATTGCACCCGCATCTGGAAGATCCGCTAATGATGATGATCCTCTTCTCTTAGCTGCATTCAGTGCGGAAAATACTCTAGTGAGTTGCATAGGATTATGTACAAGCTCCACCACCTGCTCGAGCTTCTCAACTACTTTAGCCTCTAGTGTATCCAGTTTTGCATCTGCTTCATTATGCCTATTAAGGTGAGCGAACTTAGATTCTGCAAGTGCTTCCTTGAAGCTTTGCTCTTCCATTAGTTGAGATATGCGAGCAGAAGAAACTCCAAGAGCTTCCGCCACTTTTCCTGTGGGTATTCCTGCTGTCAATAATGCTATTGCTCTGGTCTCCATAGAGGAAACTGAAACTGATTTTCCTGTCATATTCTAGCCTCCTCTTTCCTTAATTGATATGTGTCTATTATACGCATAAAGTAAGTTCAGGAGATACTAGGGCACTCTAAAAAATTTAGAAAATATCTGATAGCCTCATAGGATAAGAAAGGCAGTCACGCGCGAAAAGGGTCAGTACCCCCGGCATTGGAATCAGTAGCCTTGTTAGTAGCTAGTAGCATTGATAGCGAGTAATTGCAAGCGATTGCTGTATGCAGTGACTTCCCTATATATGCCCCACCTCAGAATGAGCTAGAATCGATTATTTCCTGTTAGCTAATACTAAGACATAGCCATGAATTACTGTTTAATGTTGCGAATTGTAGCGAGTGACGCTTGGAAAGCCGCACAGATAGTACGTTTCCAGCAGGAGGATTTGCAGATATGTGCAGGTATTTTGATGAATATTTCGCAGCAATTGCTCATTTTCCGGGTATTTGCGAGTACCACTAGACTGATCCGAATCAATGCCCCATTCATTTCGAGCCAATTTGCCATAATGCCATTTTACCAAAGTGACACCCCCCCCCTTCCCTATACCGGATTTTGTGCATTCCCCTGTTAACTAGTAGCTATCTATACTCTCCACTATATAGTAGTATCCTATGCTATCTAGCTTAGCTATCCTATACTATAGACTCTACTAGCTAGCTACCCTATAATATACTGTCACTTCTCTTATATACTGTATCTTATCAGTTTCTTATATAGTATAATGTTCTAATTTAATTTATTTTTAAAATACCCCTATATGCGCTCCATCGTCGACACGGATAGCTATATTAGAGAGGCTGTAGGGATGAGATAGCTAGTAGGAAGTCTACAGGATGAGATAGCAGCAGATAAGTACACAAAATCCGGCGGAGATAGGGTAGGGGGTGGCAGATTGGCATTCTGTCACTTTGGCATTTTGGTACTTTGGTGCGAAAAGTGCTTGACTTCAAAAATGGAGCATGCGAAAATGAATGCTTGATTAATAGCAATTAGGAGAAATTAATTATGAGTACAGAAAATCAGGCGCAGCAATCGCAGCACTCTCAACAACAAATATTAAACTTACGTTTCTTTTCTGATCCTGGGCATGGTTGGCTTGAGATGGATATGGTACATATCATTGGATTAGGATTAGCGGAGAAAATATCAGATTATAGTTATATACAAGGGGACTATGTCTATCTAGAAGAGGACTGTGATGCGACCCTTTTTCTTAATGCAGCGAAAGCAGCCGGAATTGAGGTGAATTACATTGATCTCCATAGTAATACAGATAGTGAAATTCGTAACTATGCGCGATATTCTTCGCCATTTAGTACAGGTAGAACTAAATGCTAGGATAGGATAGAATAGATTAGGATAATTCTTACATAAAATACAGAATTCACTGACGTGTATTTATTGATGAGTTCTGTATCATAGCAACTGTAGCAACTGTAGCAGTATGCTGTTATATAAATGAATCTATTAGGGGAATCTATAAACATGAATCAATTATCACAGTACGAGGCGCAGCTATGAAAATTATTTGCGCTTATTCGGGAATAGCTTATAGCATCCCCGAGCATTTTAGACATTTGCAGCCGCTTGCAAGCATAGAAGTCCATCCAGTTTTTTCCCTGTCACTTGATACATTAGCGACACTGTATACAGACTGGGTACAACGTACATTGACTGCGGAGGAATCGTATCTGTTGGCGCTTGCACTCTTGCATAGTACCGGTTTAGTGGAGTTTCGGCAAGCCGCGAGCTTCGATAATTCCGGCACTCAGTCCGCACAAATAGCAACACATATGCAGGCGCTATTCAGTATTACGCAATTATTAGCTACTGCACCTCACCCGCAATATGTAGCACCTCGGATAGCTATCACGGAAGAAACGGCGGATCTTGCGAATCTTGCTCAGTGGATCCGAATTTGGCGCGATAGCTACGAGGATTTTCGCGCCGGTCTAGCGGAATCTGCTACATTCGATGCGCTACGCAAAAAAGAGGCTGCACTTTCTCGCTTTATAAATTCGCCAGAAATCCCAGAACATAAATATGCTCATGTACTGGCTGACTGGGCTGCGATGGCTGCGAATTTTCCGCCGGAATATGCAGCATATTGGAAAGAATGTATTATTCGCTGTTACCAGGCCGGAAGCGCATTAGTGATTCCGCCGGTACATCTTCAGGATATTAGAGAGTGGTGCGAGGAAAATATTGATGAATATAGTTGTGGGAGTATATTTAGTCATAGACTCTATAGTCTCATCAGTGCTGTACAGGACTGCCGCGATGATTTTGAATTATTGCCCACGGTACAGAATCAACATAGCCTCGTGACTGCCGCGATTGTGAATGCGCCAGCGATAGAACCGATCCGCAGCGAGTATCCGAACCAGTTAGCCTATATGCGCGCCAAATCAGCATGGATACTCGCACAAACTCAAACACAGGTACCGACACTATGAATAATAATATAATACAATTAAATATCCCGAAAAATCAGATTATGCAGCATAGAATCGACACATTACGTAAACACTGCGCGCATAGTTTTAGGATTCCGCCAGAATATCACAGTGCATTAGCAGAATATATCCTGACATATTGGAGTGTTGAATACCTAATCGCCAGACTAGAAAAAAATGCTCTTAAACTCGAACGAAATGGGTATGTATATAATATAGTATTTGATAATACTAATATTAATAGATTACTAGCTATAGCGCATGAATCTCCAATGCAGCAAGTGCGATTGAGTTTTCGCCGCGCACTATCACAGTATGATATAGAAAATTATTGCCTAGTGCAAACGATGATACAACCGGCAAGGATTAGATAAAATGACACTATTAACAGTCGCAGAATTAATAAAAAGAGCGAAAGAACGAAAAGCAGCCGCAGCGGAAACAGTGACTCCGTCACAGCCGATAGTACAGCCAGCCACTAAGCTTTCACCACTTAACCAGTTACTAGCTAAACGTACTCCTATAGCTGTATTACCAACAAAGCCAATTCCAGCACCGGAACCAGCACAACTAGCACGAGAAAAACCGGCAGTAGTGCTAAATGCACAACAACAGGCGGTTATCGATGCTGCACTAGCTGGACACGATGTAGTTGTCGTTGGCGCGGCTGGTACTGGAAAAACAGCTACACTCAATGCACTTGTGCAAACGCTGTTAGCCGAGACAGATATAGCGGATATGACAGATGGAAAGCATAGACACCTATTGCCTGGGGTACCTGGCATTATCTGCACTAGCTACACACGGCGAAGTGTGGCAAATGCAAAGCGCGTACTGAATCAAATCGCTTATAATTGTGTAACGATGCATAAATTGCTTGAGTATCAACCACAATTTTATAGTGTATTCGACGCGGAAGGTAATCAGCGTAATACTATGAGATTTGTGCCTAGCCGTGACAGTACCAATACGCTTGATGATGCAATAGCATTGATTATTATTGATGAAGCTGCAACAGTACCGATTGATCTGTATCAGCAAGTGCTTGCTGCGCTCCCAAATGTATCGAAAGTGCAATTTATATATCTGGGTGATCTGAATCAGTTACCTCCAGTTTTCGGTGCTTCGGCCCTAGGGGTAGAAGGCGCAAAAATATTGCATACTATGCCGGAATGCGTAATTGAGCTGACTTATGTAT
>Ga0209864_1000099_pt1 | contig 15538 bp, 10 predicted proteins | sample GWRWT4_25Nov14_FD_187184 | JGI IMG/M metagenome (GOLD analysis project Ga0209864, IMG submission 187184) | Sand microcosm microbial communities from a hyporheic zone in Columbia River, Washington, USA - GW-RW T4_25-Nov-14 (SPAdes) (version 2) | ecosystem: Engineered > Artificial ecosystem > Sand...
ACGGCCGCTGTACCCCGAAGGCCCGGCGGTGTGCCAGGTCACCCTGCTGCATCCGCCCGGCGGGCTGGTGGGCGGCGACCAGTTGCAGTTGACGGCCACGCTGGACGCTGGCGCCCAGGCGCTCATCACCACTCCCGCCGCCAGCAAGATCTATCGCAGCACTGCCGCGGTTGCCCGCCAGCGACAGCATTTCCATCTCGCCGCCGGCGCGGCGCTGGAGTGGCTGCCGCAGGAAACCATCCTGTTCTCAGGCGCCCACTTCCGCTCTCAAACCCGCGTGGACCTCGCCCCCGGCGGCCGTTTCCTGGGCTGGGAAATCACCTGCCTGGGCCGTCCCGCCTGCGCCGAGCGCTTCGACGCGGGCCACGGCGCCATCGCCCTGGAATTGTGGGAAGACGGCCAGCCGCTGTTCATTGAGCGCGGGCGCTACGATGGCGGCGGCGCCCTGCTGGCGGCACCTTGGGGCTTGGGAAACCAGCCCGTGGTTGGCACCTGGCTGGCGCTGGATGCCCCGCCCGAGTTGACCGATGCGCTGCGCACCCCTTTGTCCGAGGTGGCCGACCCGGCGCGCTGGGGTCTCACTCGCCTGCCCCGGGTGCTGGCGCTGCGCTACCGGGGGCCGAGCGCGGCCGAGGCGCGCGCCCTGTTCATCCGCGCCTGGATGCTGGTGCGGCCGACCCTGCTGGGTCGAGACGCCCTTCCGCCGCGCATCTGGGCCACCTGAAGCCGAAACCCTTGCCGACCCGCGCCGCATCGGCAAGGATGACGCCAGACATTGCCAATCGATGCCCGCCGACGCCGCGCCCGTCACTGCTCAGGAGATGCCATGGAACTCACCCCCCGCGAGAAAGACAAGTTGCTGCTCTTCACCGCCGCGCTGCTGGCCGAACGCCGGCTGGCCCGCGGTGTGAAACTGAATTACCCGGAAGCCGTGGCCTATATCAGCGCCGCCATCCTGGAAGGCGCCCGCGACGGCCGCACCGTCGCCGAACTGATGGACCATGGCCGCAACCTGCTCACCCGCGAGCAGGTGATGGACGGCATTCCCGAGATGATCCCCGATGTGCAGGTGGAAGCCACCTTCCCCGACGGCACCAAGCTGGTCACCGTCCACGACCCGATCGTGTGAAAGGCAGCGAAGGCCTGTCATGGACATGAACGCTTGATCGCGCCCTGCGGCACCTATGCCTTACGTGAAGCCCAACTCCACTTCACTCAATCAAAAGCTTCACGGTAGAAATCGCCGCCAATCGGATCCGGATTCGCATCCCGGACGTTTTCTAACATCCGCCGCTCACGCTACGGCTCCAGAACGTAGCACGCTGGCCCCCGTCAATCCGATCTTTGAGGCGGGGGGCATCAACCTTTATGCGTATGTTGAAGGAAACCCGATTAGTCGCATTGATCCGTTCGGGTTATATGGTACACCCAGTTGTGCTTACTACTCGCAAGCCTGTAAGAGAAGTGGTGGGTATGCATGCGCGGCTCAGTATATTTGTCCGGCATTTCCTGAAGGTGAAGAAAATGCTTGGTGGCAATGTGTTCGTCAGTGTCTACAAGAGGAACATAATAGAAGGGAGGAATCGGAAAACTCTTGCTATGTAACGGACAATCCTTATACAGATCATACAACCTGCCTTACAGCATGTAGTATCAATAGCGGTAATCCTGGCATGCCTCATGGCACTCCACGCAGACCTTAGAATTAACGAGTAATTGGCATGGAAATTCTAAAAAAAGTACCGCTTCTTCTATCAATATTTTTAGGCCTGTTCTTGGCGTCTAATTTTTTTATGCTGTTCTTCTATTACTTGACTCCTGAATTTGAATGGAAGTCACTAGAGCATCAACTTAAGAACTATGCTGAAAATGCGCTGCTGTTTTTTACGATTGGTTTTGTTGTTTCTGTGGTTTTCGTTTTTTCTATAGGTTGGCCGTTGTATCTGTTGGGAAAATTTTATTCTGTCGATAATTATATAACCAGCTGTCTTGGTGGAGTGGCTGTAACTACGGTTCCTTATGTTGTTTGTGTTTCCTTAGGGTGGAACATTCCTAGTGTGACTGAAAAATCAGGGTTGATAGTGTTTCTCGTGCTGGTTATATGTGGGGGTGTCAGTGGGCTTATATTTCACTTTATTGAAAAAAGAAAAGCAGAGCAAAAGAGGTCGTAATTATTTAGTTCTTGATTAGTGCATATTCCGGCCCATCATGAACACTGATTCTGGTTGAACAAATCATAGGGTCAGAGTCATTGATTTTATCCGCGACGCCACCTTGCGCACCGATCCCTACCGCATCCTGGGGATTGCCGAGGCCAGCCGGGTGCGGGCCTACCGCTACGATGCCAAGGACCGGCTGGTGCTCGCGGTCGACCTGAGCCGGGCCGAGGACCAGACCCGGCTGGCGCAGGCACGGGCCACGCGGGGCGTGGTCTACCGTTACGATGCCGCCGACAACCTGCTGCAAGGGCTCACCCGCCCGGGCCAGGTCAACGCCCTGAACCAGTTGCTGCGCTGGGAGGGCCAGACCCTCGACTACGATGCCAACGGCAACCTGATTGCCGATGGGCGCTGGCGCTATCGCTACGATGCCGAGAACCGCCTGGTGGCAATCCAGCCACAGGACGTCACCAGCGAGCTTGAATACCGCTTCGGCTATGACGGCCTCGGCCGACGCGTGAGCGAGAGCGGCAATGACAGTCTCCGCAGCCTCACCTGGTGCGGTGAGTTGATTTGCCAGTTGCGCAGCAGTGGGGGCAGCGCCACTTATCCCTATCCGCAAGGCGAGTGGCGGGCCGGCCGGCGACTCTACCAGGAACGGGATCACCTGGGCAGCGTGCGGGCAGTACGGGACTTGGACAGCGGCACCGTCGTGACCCGCTTCGACTATGGCCCCTATGGAACCGAACAGCAGCGCAGTGGCAGCCTCCTCCCCGAGCGCGGCTACGCCGGCATGTACCGACATGCGACAACCGGGCTTTACCTCACCCACTACCGCGCCTACAGTCCCGAGTACGGGCGATGGCTCAGCCGCGATCCGATCCGCGAGGCCGGGGGGATTAATCTCTATGGGTATGTGGGCGGGAATCCGGTTTCGTACACGGATCCGCTCGGCCTGTGGCGAAACCCATACGATATTTCGGACGACGCACAATCAGATGCCAAATCGAAGTTCCCGAAAAAAGATCTTTGGAATGGACCAGGCGATGCGTATCGCCACTGCTTGGCCAGTTGCATGATGACACGAGAAAACACAAGGGTTATGTCGGCATTATCGGGGTGGGCAAATGAAAAGAAAGGTGATTGGACGCACAATCAAAATCCAAAAGAAAGAGCCATGGATGATTGGAGTAATAGCTGCGGAAACAAATCGGGCGAATCTGCTAGTAGTGACCAGGATTGCAAGGATGACTGCATGAACAAGTTGAAAAACGGAGAATTGTTCTATTATAGCCCGGGTGGTCGGTTGCCTGGTAATGGCTATTTGTACTGAAGAGGCCGATCTAATATGTGGTTTGAGCGGCACAGAATGACCGATCTTTTAGTCACTGCGCGCCTTTGTTTGTCGTGCACACTTCTTTGCGCACTGTGGTCTTGCGACTTTAATAAAACCGATCCTGCTCGCCCGCAAGAGTCAACTCAGTTAATTAATGAGATAAAGAGTTACACCACCATGCGCGAATTTATGGAAGCACATCCGCAGGCGCAAGTTGAGCCGGGAAGAGACGGCCATCCTGGCGATAGGTGGAGGTCTAAATATGAGGTAAAGGAAGTAATCATAACGAACTATTCTCACTTCGGTCAAACTGGAAAATTGGTGGTGTCATTCTTCAATGACCGTCTTATGAGCACAATATTCTATCCAAACGACATGCATCGTTACCTATCCGAACTGAAAATAAATGGCATTGAATTTAAGGCCGATTCAGTCGATTTATCGGCTCACACGTTGGTTCGCGTTGGAACTGATTACCAAGGAAATAAATACGTTGATTGGGAAGACAAGGGGCTTGCTAAAGAAATGGATGAATGGATTAAAAGAAATGCCTAAGAACCGGCCAGAGACTGGCCACGATTAACCGAAGCCAGCCCTGCGCCAGCTTTATCGTTTTAGCGGCTCGCCTGGCTAAATACTCCCTCGATCATCTCCATCACCGTCTTCTGCTTCGCCTTCGGAAGGAATTGAACCGCCCCGGGTTTCGCGGAGGCCATTGGTTTTGAGTCAGGCAGCTTTCCCGATTTCTGCCTGACCCTGTTCATATAGTGCCTCAAACTCCACGGGCGGGATATTGCCAATGGGCTCCAACAGTCGCTGGTGGTTGAACCAGGTTACCCAATTCAGGGTCTCCAGTTCCAGCGCGTCAATGGACGGCCACGGCCCTTTTTTGTGAATCAGTTCGGTCTTGTACAAGCCGTTGATCGTCTCTGCCATGGCGTTGTCGTAGCTGTCGCCGGTACTGCCGACCGAGGGCTCGATGCCGGCCTCGCCGAGGCGCTCGCTGTACCGGATGGACAGATATTGGGACCCCCGGTCGCTGTGATGGATGAGCTGGTGCCGTTGCGGTTTTCGCGCGTAAATCGCTTGCTCCAGCGCATCCAGTATGAAGTCCGTGCGCATGTGCCGGCTGACCCGCCAGCCCACGATGAACCGTGAATAGACATCGACAATGAACGCCACGTAGGCAAAGCCTTGCCACGTTGCAACGAAAGTGAAGTCGGCCACCCAGAGTTGGTTCGGCCGCTCGGCCTTGAACTGGCGCTTGACCCGATCCTGCGGATTCGGCGCCGCCGGATCCGGGAACGTGGTCCTCACTTTCCTGCCACGCACGACGCCCTGCAAGCCCTGTTTCCGCATGAGCCGCTCCACCGTACAGCGAGCCACGGCAATGCCTTCGCGGTTCAGCTGGCGCCAGACTTTGTCCGCACCATAAACCGCCCGGTTGGCGTGCCAGACGCGCGCCGTTTCGCTACTCAGGGCGAGATCCCGTTTCGTCCGTTCGGAGTGAAGCTCGGGATTGCGCAAGCGCGCCGCGTGGCGCCGATAGGCAGAAGGGGCGACCTGCAGCACACGGCAGATCGGCTCGACCCCAAACGCGTTCCGGTACCGGTCGATGAAGGACCAAATCACTTCAAACGGCGGTCGAGCTCCGCCTGGGCGAAAAAAGCGCTGGCCAGCTTGAGGATTTCGTTGGCCCGCTTCAGTTCACGCACCTCCCGCTCCAGCTCCTTGATGCGAGCATCGGTGGCGGGGCTGGTCGGGGTGGAAGGGGCCACGTCCTTACGGATCCAGTTGCTCAAGGTCTGGGCGCTACAGCCGATCTTGCCGGCCACGGCCTCAATGGCGGCCCACTGGGAATCATGGGCCTCCCGCACCTCGTACACCATGCGGATGGCCCGCTCCCGGAGTTCTGGTGAAAATTTGTTCGATTTGGTCATGATGGCTCCATTCTCTCAAAGAGGGGAGCCTCCGCAAACCCGGGGCGGTTCAGTGGAAAGGCCGACCGTCCGGTTGGGATAGGGCTTGGGTAACGGTGGAACATCAGAACGGAACACCCGCCATTACGAACCGACAACAACAAAAAACAGCGTCCGACGGATCAATTCACCGATGACGCACAGGGTCACGGTCGACGAGTGGATGCGTTATCGTAGGTGGCTTTTTCTCCAGGCGCGCGACCCCAACGACGCAGATGCGTCTGTGCCCATAGGAAGCATCGCCTGCCGGCTTCAAGCCGGCTCGATGCAGGTGGCGTGCCTGCATCCCCATGAATGCAAGGAAGACCGCTGACCAATGGACCAGGCCACCCACAACAAGATCGTCTCCTTCATCTGGGGCATCGCCGACGACGTCCTGCGTGACCTGTTCAAGCGCGGCAAGTATCCGGACGTGATCCTGCCCATGTGCGTCATCCGCCGCATGGACGCCGTGCTCGAACCCACCAAACAGAAGGTGCTCGAAACCAAGCAGATGCTCGACAGCGCCGGCATCACCGAGCAGCGCGCCGCCCTGTGCGACGCCGCCGGCCAGGCCTTCTACAACACCTCGAAGTTCAGGCTGCGCGACCTGAAGTCCCGCGCCAGCCAGCAGCAGTTGCTGGCCGATTTCGAGGATTACCTGAACGGCTTCTCGCCCAACGTCCAGGACATCCTCGACAACTTCAAATTCCGCAACCAGCTCCAGACGCTGTCGAAAGCTGACGCCATCGGCACGCTGATCAACAAGTTTCTCGACCCCGACATCGACCTCTCGCCGGCCGGCATCGACAACCACGCGATGGGCACGGTGTTCGAGGAGCTGGTGCGCAAGTTCAACGAGGACAACAACGAGGAGGCCGGCGAGCACTGGACCCCGCGCGATGCGGTGCGCCTGATGGCCAACCTGGTGTTCCTGCCAATCGAAGCGGACATCAAGTCCGGCACCTACCTGCTCTACGACTGCGCCTGCGGCACCGGCGGCATGCTCACCGTCGCCGAGGAGACGCTCACCGCCATCGGTAACAAACGCGGCCTGCAGATCGACAGCCACCTCTACGGCCAGGAGATCAACCCCGAGACCTACGCCGTCTGCAAGGCCGACATGCTGCTCAAGGGCGAAGGCGAGAACGCCGACCACATCGTCGGCGGCGCGGAATGGTCCACCCTCGCGCACGACGCCTTCCCCGCCCAAGCATTCGATTTCATGCTCGCCAACCCGCCTTACGGGAAGAGCTGGAAGAAGGACCTGGAGGCGATGGGCGGCAAGGACGGTATGCGCGACCCGCGCTTCAGGGTCATGCACAACGGCGAGGAGCTGTCGCTGGTCACCCGCTCCAGCGACGGGCAGATGCTGTTCCTGGCCAACATGGCCTCGAAGATGAACGACACGTCACCGCTGGGCAGCCGCATCGCCGAGGTGCACAACGGGTCGTCGCTGTTCACCGGCGACGCGGGCCAGGGCGAGAGCAACATCCGCCGCTGGCTGATGGAGAACGACTGGCTCGAAGCCATCGTCGCGCTGCCGCTGAACCTGTTCTACAACACCGGCATCGCCACCTACGTCTGGGTGCTGTCCAACCGCAAGCCCGCGCACCGCAAGGGCCGGGTGCAGCTCATCGACGCCAGCCAGTGGTTCAAGCCGCTGCGCAAGAACCTCGGCAAGAAGAACTGCGAGCTTTCGCCCGAGGACATCGAGCGCATCAGCCGCACCTTTCTGGAGTTCAAGGAGACCCCGGAGTCCAAGATATTTCCGAACCAAGCCTTCGGCTACTGGAAGGTCACGGTCGAGCGCCCGCTGCGCCTGCACAGTCAGCTCACCCCCAAGGCCATCGAGACGCTGCGCTTCACCTCCGGCGACGAAGACATCCGCGCGGCGCTCCATGACGAATTCGGCGACGACCTCTTCAGCAACTTCGCCAAGGTCTCCGCTGCGCTGGAGCAACGCCTCGCCGACTGGGGCAACGACGAGGACGAAGGCGACGACGAGGGCGGCAGCGCCAACAAGGGCCTGCCCGAGAAGAAGCGCAAGAAGCTGCTCGACCCCAGGACCTGGGAGCGCGATGGCCGCCTGGTCGAAGTCGCCACCAAGCTGCGCGCGGCGCTCGGCGAAGCGCTGTTCGAGGATTACAACCGGTTCCGCGACCGCGTGGACGAGGCGCTTGCCAAGGCCGGCATCAAGCTCGCCGCCGCCGACCTGAAGCAGATCCTCAAGGCCGTGAGCTGGCGCGTCGAGACCGCGCCGCCCGTCATCGCCAAGGTGCACAAGCCCGGCAAGGCCAAGGCCGACCCGCTGCGCGGCCTGTTCGAAGCGGCCGTGGACGGCAAGCCCGCAATCATCGAGTACGAGCCCGACTCCGACCTGCGCGATACTGAACAGGTGCCGCTATTGGAAGAGGGTGGCATCGAGGCCTTCATCCGCCGCGAAGTGCTGCCCTACACGCCCGACGCGTGGATCAAGGAAGACGCCACCCGGATCGGCTACGAGATCAGCTTCACGCGGCACTTCTACAAGCCAAAGCCGCTACGCACGCTGGAGGAGATCAGCGCGGACATCCTCGCCATCGAGAAGGAAGCCGAGGGATTGCTGGATGGCCTGCTGAAGGTGGGTGCCAAGTGAAAGCCACGGAAGCCAAGCTGCTCGCCTTCCTCCAGAAGTCGCCGCAGTTCGTGATCCCGATCTACCAGCGCACCTACTCGTGGACCGACAAACAGTGCCGCCAGCTGTGGGACGACATCCTGCGCGCCGGGTCGAGCGACACCATCGCCGTGCACTTCATCGGTTCCATCGTCTACGTCGAGCAGGGGCTGTCGCAGGTCACGCACCAGGCGCCCTTGCTCGTCATAGACGGCCAACAGCGCCTGACCACCGTGTCGTTGCTGATCGAGGCGCTGGCTCGCGCGCTGGGCGACGGCGAGCCGGTCGATGGCTTCTCCGCCGCCAAGCTGCGCCACTATTATCTGAGCAACCCGCTGGAGGCCGGCGACCGCTACTTCAAGCTGTTGCTGTCACAGACCGACAACGCCTCGCTCAAGGCCGTCATCAAGCACACCGAGCAGCCCAAGGAGCCGTCGCTGCGCGTAACCCAGAACTTCGACCTGTTCACCGAGCTGCTCGCCGGGCACAAGGGCGACCTCGCCGCGGTCTGCCGCGGCCTTGCCAAGCTGGTGGTGGTGGACATCGCGCTCAGCCGCGACCAGGACAACCCGCAGCTGATCTTCGAGAGCATGAACTCCACCGGCAAGGAGCTGAGTCAGGCCGACCTGATCCGCAACTTCATCCTCATGGGCCTCGAGCCCGCGCTCCAGACGCGCCTCTACGAAGAATACTGGCGTCCGATGGAGCAGGACTTCGGGCAGGAGGCCTACGGCACCCAGTTCGACAGCTTTATGCGCCACTACCTGACCGTGCGCACCGGCGGCATCCCGCGCGAGCGCGAGGTCTACGAAGCGTTCAAGGCCTACTCCCGCACCACGCCCGTGCAGGGCGCGGGCATCGAGGCGCTGGTCAAGGAAATTCGCGCCTTCGCCCGCTACTTCTGCGCCCTCGCCCTGGGCCGTGAGCAGAACGCGGCGCTCAGCCCCGCCTTCCACGACCTGCGCGAGCTGAAGGTCGAGGTCGCCTACCCGTTCCTGCTGGAGCTGTACCACGACTACGCCAACGACACCCTCAGCGCCGCCGACTTCGCCGCCGCCGTGCGGCTGGTGGAGGCCTACGTATTCCGCCGCGCCATCTGCGCGATTCCCACCAACTCGATGAACAAGACCTTCGCCACCTTCGGCAAGGCACTCAAGAAGGGCCGCTACCTCGAGAGCATCCAGGCGCACTTCCTGACGCTGCCGTCCTATCGCCGCTTCCCCGCCGACGACGAGTTCCGGCGCGACCTGCACACGCGCGACCTCTACAACTTCCGCAGCCGCAGCTACTGGCTGCGCCGGCTGGAGCACCACGGCTGGAAGGAGCGCGTGCCGGTGGACGAGTACACCATCGAGCACATCCTGCCGCAGAACCCCGACCTGCCGGCGGCGTGGCAGCAGGCACTCGGGGCCGACTGGCAGCGCGTGCAGCAGCAGTGGCTACACACGCTGGGCAACCTCACGCTCACCGGCTACAACGCCGAGTACAGCGACCGCCCCTTCGCCGACAAGCGCGACATGGCCGGCGGCTTCAAGCAAAGCCCGCTCAAGCTCAACGCCGGCCTCGGCCAGCTCGACGCCTGGAACGAAACTGCCATCCAGGAGCGCGCGGGGCGGCTCGCCGACCAGGCGCTCAACGTGTGGGCCGCGCCCCGGCTCGATGCCGCAACGCTGGCCGCCTATCAGCCGGAAAAGATGGCCGCGACCGGCGGCTACACCATCGCGGACCACCCGAACCTGCTTGCTCCCGGCTTGCGCGCGGTGTTCGAGGCCTTCCGCAAGGAGGTGCTCGCGCTCGATCCGTGTGTGACCGAGGAGTTCATGAAGCTGTACGTGGCCTACAAGGCCGAGACCAACTTCGTGGACGTGGTGCCGCAGGCCAAGCGGCTGCGGCTGAGCCTCAACATGGCGTTCGCCGAGATCCACGACCCGAAGGGGCTGTGCAAGGACGTGACCCATATCGGCCGTTGGGGCAACGGCGACGTGGAGGTCGGCCTCCAGTCGCTGGCCGAGTTGCCCTACGTCATGGGCCTGGTGCGCCAGTCCTACGAGCGCCAGATGGGCGACGGAGGCGAGGCATGATCGCCGACCTCAAGCCCTATGCGGAGTACAAGGAATCGGATGCTCCTTGGTTTGGTGATGTTCCGGGCCACTGGGAGCTAAAGAGACTCGGGTCGGTGTTCGCAGAACGTAGCGAAACGAACGAGAAGTACGAGGTGGCTGAGGTACTTTCAGTGCTCAAGGACATCGGCGTCATTCCCTATTCGGAGAAAGGGCGAATCGGAAACAAGAAATCTGAAGATATAGGTCGATACAAAATCGTTCGCCCAGATGATCTGGTGGTGAACTGCATGAACGTGATCATCGGGTCCGTGGGTCGCTCTCGTTATACCGGGTGCCTCAGTCCCGTCTATTACGTTTTGAAGAGAAGGCAGCCAGAATATCTCCCACGCTATCTGGAGTTGGTGTTTCAGCACAAATCCTTCCAGCGGAGTTTGGTGCGAATTGGCAATGGAATCCTTGCGCACCGCATGCGAATTCCGATGGAGAAACTAAAGGCAGAGCTGTTTCCGCTCCCCCCGCCCGACGAGCAGGCGGCGATTGTGCGGTTTCTGGACTGGGCGAACGGGCGGCTGGAGCGGGCGATCCGGGCGAAGCGGAAGGTGATCGCGCTGCTGGGCGAGCAGAAGCAGGCCATCATCCACCGCGCCGTCACCCGCGGCCTCGACCCCTCCGTCCCCCTCAAACCCTCCGGCATCCCTTGGCTCGGCGACATTCCCCAGCATTGGGACATGTGGCGCATCAGTCGATTCGCGAAAGTCGGCAATGGCTCAACACCATCGCGTGCGCAGCCAAGGTACTGGAATGGCGGGTCGTATCCATGGCTGAATAGTTCGCAGATCAATCGCGGAATGATTGATAGCGCGGACCAGGTCGTCACGCGGACCGCGTTGAAGGAGTGCCACCTTCCCCGAGTGCCTGCTGGTAGCGTTCTGGTCGCGATTACTGGTCAGGGCAAGACACGTGGAATGGCGGCTGTGCTGTCCATAGAGGCGACTATTAATCAGCACGTTGCATACATCACGCCCCGCGTACCGGTGGTGAGCCCGGCGTTTCTTCACCTGTTGCTTAGCGCAGCCTATGCGCAGCTTCGTGCGATCAGTGATGACTCAGGCAGCACCAAAGGCGCACTCACTTGCGAGGACATCAAACGCTTCAAGGTTCCGATTCCATCCCTAGTTGAGCAAGCAGCCCTGCTGAATCGTATTCGGATCGAAACGAGCACGTTGGACGCGACTCGCTCCCGCCTCGAACGCGAAATCGAGCTCCTCCGCGAATACCGCACCCGCCTCGTCGCCGATGTGGTTACCGGCAAGCTCGATGTGCGCGAGGCGGCGGCGCGGCTGCCCGACGAAGCGCCCCTCGAAACAGTCGAGGACGACGCCGACCTGGGCGGCGAAATCGAAAGCGAAGCCGAGGAAATTGAGGCATGACCGTCCCGGCGCAGCCCAAGCTCTACCACATCGTGCATGTGGATCGGCTGCGCTCCATCGTGGCCGATGGGCACCTGTGGAGTGATCGCGAGGTATTGCGCCGCGCGTCGCAGGGCACCGAGTTGGGCACGACGATCGGCATGAGCAGCATCAAGCAGCGCCGACTGAACGAGCTGCGGCTGACCAGCCACCCCGAGCTGTTCGTGGGCGACTGCGTGCCGTTCTATTTCTGCCCACGATCGGTCATGCTGTTCTTGATCCACCGGGCCAACCATCCCGAGCTGACGTATCGCGGTGGCCAGGAGCCGATGCTGCATCTGGAGGCGGACCTGCACGCCGTGGTGCAATGGGCGCAGCAGCAGGGCCTGCGCTGGGCGTTCACGCTGTCGAATGCGGGCGCGTACTACTTCGAGGATCGCTGTGATCTTGCCGAGTTGGGCGAGATCAACTGGACCGCAGTGCAGGCCGGTGATTGGAGGAACTTTAAAGAGGGCAAGCAGGCCGAGTTCCTTGTGGAACGCGCCTTTCCCTGGCATTTGGTGGAACGCATCGGCGTAAAGTCTGCATCCACCTATGGTTTGGCGATGAATGCGCTGCCGTCGGCGGGACATCGCCCACCGGTCGAGCGGCGGCCGGAGTGGTACTACTGAATGAGTGCGCGAACATGATCGAGTACACCCAAGGCGACATTCTGAAGTGCGAGGCCGAGGCCCTGGTCAACACGGTGAACTGTGTGGGCGTGATGGGGCGCGGTATCGCCCTGCAGTTCAAGCGCATGTTCCCGGCAAACTTCAAGGCCTATGCCGCCGCCTGTAAGCGGCAGGAGGTGCAGCCGGGTCGCATGTTCGTGTTCGACACCGGCGAGCTGACGCCACCGCGCTACATCATCAATTTCCCCACCAAGCGCCACTGGCGCGGCAAGAGCCGCATGGAAGACATCGAGTCCGGCCTGGTGGCGCTGGTGGCCACCATCCGCGAGCGCGGCATCCGGTCCATCGCCATTCCGCCGCTGGGCAGTGGCCTGGGCGGGCTGGACTGGGCGCAGGTGCGGCCGCGGATCGAGGCGGCGCTGCGCGAGTTGGAGGATGTGCGCGTGATGGTGTTCGAGCCCGGCGGCGCGCCCGCTACCGACACGATCCCGCACCAACGCGAAGTGCCGAAGATGACGCCGGGGCGCGCCGCGCTGGTGGAGCTGTTGAACCGCTACCTGCGCGGCCTGCTGGACCCTTTCGTGACGCTGCTGGAAGCGCACAAGCTGATGTACTTCATGCAGGAGGCCGGGCAGCCCCTGCGCTTGCGCTATACGCAGGCGCCCTATGGGCCGTATGCGGAAAACCTGCGGCATGTGCTGCGCGAGGTCGAGGGACATCTGATCTCGGGTTATGCCGATGGCGGTGACGCGCCGGACAAGCAACTGCAACTGGTGCCCGGCGCAGCGGAAGACGCCGAGGCATTTCTGGCGGCCGATGCCGAAACGCGGGCGCGCTTCGAGCGCGTGGCGAAGCTGGTGGAGGGCTTCGAAACGCCGTTCGGGCTGGAACTGCTGGCGACGGTCCATTGGGTGATGACACGCCAGGGCGCGGCGAGCCTGGACGAGGTCGTCGAGCGCACCTACGCCTGGAATGAACGCAAGCGGCAGTTCACGCCGCGCCAGATCGGCATTGCCGTGGATTGCCTGACGCGCAAGGGCTGGGTGGGTGGCAGCGCTCGGCCGGATGTGGCCCGGGTGTTTGGTTGATGGGTTGTTGATGGCATCGGCCGAACAGGTAGCAAGCCGGATACTTTCTGTTGACAGATCAATGGGATGACAAGGGTTGGCTTAGTTGATGGGTACTTGATCGAGCCTGCGGGAGCAAGCGTTTGACCACCGACACCAGCGAGAAGGGCCTGGAAACCCTGATCGTGCGGCACATGACCGGCACGGACGGACTCGCCGTGGCTCCGAACAGGGTCGCCGAGCGGCCGCCGGCCTACGGTGGCACCGGCTACACCGCCGGCAGCCCGCAGGACTACGACCGCGCCCACGCGCTCGACGTGCCGCAGCTGTTCGCCTTCCTGCGCGCCACCCAGCCCGAGGCGTTCAGGAAGCTGGCGCTGGCCGACGCGAACGACGCCAGGGACATCAACCGCCTGAAGTTCCTCGCCCGCCTCTCCGGCGAGATCGGCAAACGCGGGGTAATCGACGTGCTGCGCAAGGGCGTGGCGCACGGGCCGCTGCACTTCGACCTGTTCTACGGCACGCCCTCGCCGGGCAACGCCAGGGCCGAGAAGTTGCACGCGCAGAACCGCTTCTCGATCACGCGCCAGCTCGCCTACAGCATGGACGAGACGCGCCGGGCGCTCGACCTGTGTCTGTCCATCAACGGCCTGCCGATCGCCACCTTCGAGCTGAAGAACAGCCTCACCAAGCAGACAGTCGAGGACGCCGTCCAGCAGTACAAACGCGACCGCGACCCGCGCGAGCGGCTGTTCGAGTTCGGTCGCTGCGTGGTGCATTTCGCGGTGGACGACAGCGAGGTGCGCATGTGCACCGAGCTGCGCGGCAAGGGCTCGTGGTTCCTGCCCTTCAACAAGGGCCACAACGACGGCGCGGGCAACCCGCCCAACCCGCAGGGCCTCAAGACCGACTACCTGTGGAAGGAAGTGCTCACGCCGGCGGGGCTGACCGACATCCTCGAAAACTACGCGCAGATCGTCGAGGAGAAGGACCCGCGCACCGGCCGGAAGAAGCGCCGGCAGGTTTGGCCGCGCTACCACCAGCTGAGCCTGGTGCGCCAGGCGCTGGCCGATGTGCGCGCCCACGGCGCAGGCAAGCGCTACCTGATCCAGCACTCGGCGGGCAGCGGCAAGTCGAACTCCATCGCCTGGCTCGCGCACCAGCTGATCGGCCTCAAGCGCGACGGCGATGCGGCGCCCGGCGAGGTCTTCGACTCGGTCATCGTGGTGACCGACCGGCGCATCCTCGATAGCCAGATCCAGGCGACCATCAAGCAGTTCATGCAGGTGGGCGCGACCGTGGGCCACGCCGAGCGCTCCGGCGACCTGCGCCGGTTCATCCAGGAGGGGAAGAAGATCATCGTCTCGACGGTGCAGAAGTTCCCGTTCATCCTCGACGAGATCGCGCTGGATGCCGGCAAGACCTTCGCCATCGTCATCGACGAGGCGCACTCCAGCCAGGGCGGCAAGACCTCGGCGGCGATGAGCCAGGCGCTCGGCGCGGCGGGTCAGGAAGGCGCGGGGGACGAAGACGCCGGACCCGACCCCGAGGACACGGTGAACGCCGCGCTGGAGCAGCGCATGGCGGCGCGCAAGATGCTGACCAACGCCAGCTACTTCGCCTTCACCGCCACGCCCAAAAACAAGACGCTGGAGATGTTCGGCGAGCCGCTGCCGCCGGACGCCGAGGGGAAAGTCAAACACCGGCCCTTCCATAGCTACACCATGAAACAGGCGGTCGAGGAGGGCTTCATCCTCGACGTGCTCAAGGCCTACACGCCGGTGGACAGCTACTACAGGTTGGTCAAGAAGACCGAGGACGACCCGGAGTTCGACACCAAGAAGGCGAAGAAGAAGCTGCGCCGCTACGTGGAGAGCCACGACCACGCGATCCGGCTCAAGGCCGAGATCATGGTGGACCACTTCCACGAGCAGGTGGTGGCCACGGGCAAGATCGGCGGCGAGGCCCGCGCGATGGTGGTCACCAGCGGCATCGAGCGGGCGATCCAGTATTTCCACGCCTTCAAGGCGTACCTGGCGGAGCGCAAGAGTCCGTACCAGGCCATCGTCGCCTTCTCTGGCGAACACGAGTATGGCGGCGCGAAGGTGAGCGAGGCCTCGCTCAACGGCTTCCCGAGCAATGACATCGCCGGCAAGATCCAGACCGATCCGTACCGCTTCCTGATCTGCGCCGACAAGTTCCAGACCGGCTACGACGAG
>Ga0209864_1000100_pt1 | contig 15337 bp, 14 predicted proteins | sample GWRWT4_25Nov14_FD_187184 | JGI IMG/M metagenome (GOLD analysis project Ga0209864, IMG submission 187184) | Sand microcosm microbial communities from a hyporheic zone in Columbia River, Washington, USA - GW-RW T4_25-Nov-14 (SPAdes) (version 2) | ecosystem: Engineered > Artificial ecosystem > Sand...
ACGCACCGCGATGACGTGCTCACGATCAGCGCTCAGCGCGGCAACTAGTTCGCCGTAATTCGCGCGTGTCTCCGAATTCAGTCCACCCTTGTTTTCCATGGCCACGAAGACAGTGGTCTTCGCGCCGCGCTCGTCGAACGCGGTTCCCATCCGGTCGAGCGTCTGAAACGACGGGACGCTGGCCGGGATCGGGTCCACCGACTGGTCTCTAATCACCGACTCGAGCTGCGGAAACATCAGTGCGAGCCCGCTGGCGATCAAGATCCACACCAGCGCCACGATGCCCTTACGGCGCATGACCAGCCAGGCCACCCTCTCCAGCAGGGCGCTGTACTCGCCGTTTGCCGCAGACTTCTTCGACGACGGTGTCAGTGACGGACCGTTGTCCACGGCCGACGCGCTACGCACGTGCTGTTCTCCCTCTCAAAAGCTTGCACCCATCCCCAAAAATCCGTCGGCCGCCAGATCAGTGGTGTTCGCTCTCGGCAATCGCTTCGACTTCTTCGAGACTGCTCGGTACGTGGTACGGCGGGCGGCTCTTGCCGCTCACCCGGTAACGACCCCAGAAATCGACGTCTCCCACGACGCATTCGGCGCGTCCCTCGGGCGTCGAGAGCACCGCGACCGTCCGTTTGCCCTCCAATACGGTATTGAGCTCGTCGTTCTTGGCGATCCGGCCGTACCACGTATAGAGGCCGTTGAGCGGCTGAAAGTAGCCCTTGATCTTGAGATCGACAGAGATCTCTCTTCCTCGGCATGCCAGTACCGCTTCGCCGGAGTAGTCGAGATCGTGGTCGTCTGACATTGGAACTCACCTTCGTATCGCCGTTGACAAGTTGGACCTGTCTAACGATACTATCAGTACCGGGTACCGTGAGTAACGCGTACTCGCGCAGCGGTTTACCTACCACCCGATCTACATGGAGGCGTCAGATGACCATTCAGGATGTCGAGACCAAGCCCAACTATTCCACCGAGGGTCTAGCGCGCGTCAACGGTAAGAAGCCGGTCGACATGCAGCGCTCAGCTGGTCGCCTGCTTCGCTCGTCTGCGGAGAAGTTCTACGACGCCGAGATCGACATCGACTGGGATTCGCCGTGGCAAGAAGGCAAGCGCTTCCTGCCTGAGCATCGGGTGTCGCTCTACGGTTCGAAGCTGTGGAACAAGATGACCGACGAGCAGAAGTTTGAGCTCGGACGTCATGAGATCGCGAGCATCCTCAGCTTCGGAATCTACGCAGAGAATCTGTTGAGCTCCGCGCTCCTGCGAACCACCGCCAAGGGTTCGATCACCGATGAGCGTACCTTGTATTCGTTGACCGAAGTCGGCGATGAGTCGCGGCACTCCATTATGTTCGCCCGCCTGATCAACAAGATGGGTATCGAGCCCTACCGCCTACCGAAGGGCTTCCTCAGCTTCGCTAAGATTCTGCACTTCGTGCCGCTCGGTCCCTCAGTTTCCGGCGCGACCCTGCTGATCGAGGAGATCCTCGATCGCGCTCAGCGCGAGGCCATGAGTGACCCCGAGATGCAGCCGCAGCTGCGTCAGCTCATGAAGATCCACGTGCTTGAGGAAGCTCGGCACATCACCTTCGCGCGCTTGGACATGGTCGAGGGAATGCAGCGTCGCGGCAAGATCTCCCGCGCTTGGCACCGCGGAGTGCTCGCGGTGATCGCCAACCTCGCGTACCCGCTCCTGATCAACCCGAAGGTGTACCCGGCCGTCGGCATAGGCCGTCTGCGCGGCGTGTTCGCACAGCAGACCAGCCCGCACTACCGCGTCAACCTGCAGTTCATGTCAGAGCCCATGATCCGGTTCTTCCACGAGGCCGGGATGCTGGAGGGCAAGTTCACCATGGCGATGTGGCGCGCGACGCGTAGCCTCCCCGACGATCTTCGGTGACGGACACCTTCATCAAACAATGTGGGCAGCTATACAAACTTGCCTGCCCCAGCGTTTCACCAAAACTCATCACTTAGGAGCTTTCATCAATGACGTCATCCACCACCAAACGGGCCCCACGACCCGCCAAGTTGCCAAAGTCTAACGAGCCAATCTCAACCAAGGTAGTGATCATCGGCAGTGGATTCTCGGGGCTCGGGATGGCAGTGCAATTGCGCCGAAAAGGAATAAACGACTTCCTGGTTCTGGAAAAAGCTGAATCGGTGGGTGGGACCTGGCGCGACAACACCTACCCGGGTTGTGCGTGCGACGTCCCGTCGTTGATGTACTCGTATTCCTTCGAGAGTCGCGGCAGCTGGTCGAAGGTCTGGTCGTCACAGCCTGAGATTGAGAAGTATCTGCAGGACGTCTCCGACAAGCGGGGTGTGACCCAGAAGATTCACTTCGGGCAGAAGCTCGTATCCGGATATTGGAGCGAGGCCGAGTCGCGGTGGCACGTATTGACCGAGGCCGGTCAGGAATACGTCGCCCAATATGTGGTCTCCGGTGTCGGTGCGTTGCACATCCCGAATTTTCCCGACATCCCCGGAATTGATAAGTTCGCCGGCCAAACATTTCACTCCGCTCAGTGGGACCATTCAGTCAAGCTCACAGGAAAGCGTGTGGCTGTTCTGGGTACTGGTGCCAGCGCAATTCAGTTCCTACCTTTCGTGCAGAAGGAGGCCGGCGAGCTGACAGTGTTTCAGCGTTCGCCGGCGTGGGTGCTCCCGCGTAAGAACTTTGCGGTTCCCGCGGCAGTTCGCACGGTTCTGAGTAAAGTTCCGCTCACGCGCCGGATTGCTCGCTGGTCGGTGTACTGGGGCGCCGAGAGCCTGGCGTTTGGGCTGAATGGCCACTCCAACATGATGCGTCCGATCGAGAAGATCGCGAAGTGGAATATCAAACGCTCCATCAGTGATCCGGCTCTCCGCGAGAAGCTCACCCCCTCATACCGCATCGGCTGCAAGAGAATCCTCGGATCGAACGATTACTACCCGGCTCTTGCAGCGCCGAACACGACGGTCGTCACCGACCGTATCGCAGAGGTGACCGAGGACTCCATCGTCACGTCCGATGGAAAGTCGTACCCGGTCGACGTGATCATCTACGCGACGGGTTTCCACGTCACCGACGGCTTCGATTCGCTGGCGCTCAAGGGCGCACGAGGTGAGGATCTGCCGTCGCACTGGCGCGAAACGGGCATCAATACCCACCTCGGTATCACGACTGAGGGCTTCCCCAATCTGTTCTTCCTGCTCGGGCCGAATACCGGCTTGGGACACAATTCGGTCGTGTTCATGATCGAACAGCAGATCAAGTACATCTTGAAGGTGATCGACGCGGTCGACACGAAAAATGCGCAACGCATCAACGTGCTCTCGACGGTTCAGAGCAAATTTAACGACGACATCCAGCACAAGCTGGCCAACGGGGTCTGGACCAACGGCGGATGTACAAGCTGGTACCTGGACTCGCTCGGCGTGAATCGGACGGTCTGGCCCGGCTTCACTTGGCAGTACTGGCGCGCCACCAAGGACTTCGAACCCGCCGAATACGAGATCGTCTAGACAGTAGATTTGTTCAATCATCGACAGAGCGGGTTTATAAAGTGACAAGTTCGACGTCAGGCGACTACGCATCAAAGGTTGCTGTGATCACCGGCGCAGCGTCGGGAATCGGGAGATCGTTGGCAGTACAGTTGGCCGACCGCGGTGCCTCGCTCGCCCTGTCTGATATCGACGAGATGCACCTGAAGGAGACTGCCGATATCTGCCGTACGAAGTACGGCAGCACGGTCGAGACATCGGTTCTCGACGTTGCTGACCGAACCGCGTTTCAGGATTACGCGGACGCGGTACAAACGTCGTTCGGCCAGGTCAACCTGGTCTTCAACAACGCCGGCGTCGCCCTCGGCGCCGACGTCGTCGATATGTCCTGGGAGGACTTCGACTGGCTGATGGGGATCAACTTCGGCGGTGTCGTCAATGGCACGAAATCGTTCCTGCCACATCTGATCGCGTCAGGCGACGGGCATCTGATCAATACTTCGAGTGTATTCGGCTTGATCGGGATCCCGAGTCAGAGCGCGTACAACGCCGCCAAGTTCGGTGTTCGAGGGTTCACCGAGGCTCTGCGTCAGGAGATGAAAATCAGCCGCCACCCGGTCGTGGTGACCTGCGTCCACCCGGGCGGCGTCAAGACGAATATCGTCAATAACGCCCGTGGTGTTTCCGAGATGGGCGACACCACGACCATCGCCTCGATGTTCGACAAGATCGCTCGAAGCACGCCCGAAAAAGCTGCGTCGACAATTCTCAAGGGCGTGGATAAGAAGCGTGCACGTGTGCTCATCGGGGCTGATGCCCGCGGCTTCGACTTCGTCGCTCGCGTCGTCGGTCCCCGCTACCAGGACATCGGCGCGCCTTTAACACGTGCGGGATATGCGGTCGCACGCAGGCGGGGAATCATCAAATGATGACGCCGCAAGACGCGCCTCCAGCAGCTGGATCGCGGGTTAGTGCACTCACCGTCACCGACGTCGTCCAGGAGACAAGCGACTCAGTGACGATTTCTTTCGACGTCCCGGACGAGACTGTCGAGGCCTTCAAGTACGCGCCAGGTCAATTCGTGACTGTCAAGATTCCGTCTGACGAGACCGGTCATGTCGCTCGATGCTATTCGCTGAGCAGTTCGCCGTATGTTGATGATTTCCGTCTCGAAATCGGAGTCAAACGTACCCGCGACGGTTACGCGTCAAATTGGTTGTGCGACAACGCGACGGTCGGTATGGAGATGACAGTTCTGGCGCCGTCTGGCCAGTTCACCGCGAAGAACCTGGATGTGGACATGGCATTCTTCGCCGGTGGAAGCGGAATCACGCCGGTCCTCTCGTTGATAAAGTCGGCACTGGTCGCCGGCGCCGGCGAAGTGGTTCTGTTTTACGCCAATCGTGACCGCGATTCAGTAATATACGGAAGCCAACTCGAGCAGATCGCGGCTGAATATCCCGAGAGGTTCTCCCTGATCAACTGGCTCGAGTCGGAGCGCGGGATTCCGACTACACAGGCCGTAACAGAGATCCTGCGTGATCACAAGGGCACCGAAGTTTTCGTTTGCGGCCCTGCGCCTTTCATGGACCTCGTCGAGAAAGCAGCGAACGAGTGCGGGATGGACCATACGAACGTCCATCGCGAGGTGTTCCAGTCGCTGTCCGGCGACCCGTTCGACACAGCGACGCTGCGGCGTCTCAGCGACGACAAAGGAATCGCTACCGCAACTGTTTATCTGAACGGCGATTGTATAACAGTCGATTGGCCGCGGAACACTCCTCTTCTCGATGTGCTGTTGTCACAGGGGCACAACGCGCCGTATTCGTGCCGTGAAGGTGCGTGTAGCGCGTGCGTGTGCCGGTTGGTCGAGGGCGAGGTAGATATGGTTACCAACAACATTCTGGTCGAAGAGGATGTTCAAGATGGTGAACGCCTTGCCTGTCAAGCGCTTCCGCTCACAGATGCTGTTACGGTGAGTTTCGATGGTTTATGACGCAATAGAAGTAATCGGCGGGGCGCGACGCGTCAGAGAAGTCCTATCCAGCGACGGAACAAAGCTTTATGTCGAGGAATTCGGGCTTGGGGATACTGCGCCCCTTCTGGTGTTCAGCCATGGTTGGGCATGTCAAGGCAGATTCTGGCGGCCGCAAATCGAACATTTTGCGGCGTCTCATCGTGTAGTTGTATACGACCAGCGGGGGCACGGCTGGAGCGATCGTGGGAAGGCGCCATTCTCATCGTCGCTCCTCGGAAACGACTTAGAGGCAGTCTTGCGTGCAGTTGTGGCCGGACCTCGTAAGGCAGTGGTAGTCGGACATAGCATGGGCGGTATGTCCGTGATGGCCTGGGCTGCGGGCCATCCCGGTTCAGTGTCGGCGCTCGCCCGCGGCGCCGTTTTGGCCAGCACGGGGCCATCCGAACTGGTCGGGAAGTCCACTCTCATCGGGTCGGGGCGTCGATTTCGCGGGCCACTCGAGCGCACGTTCGCCTCGGGCCTTGCGTTAACAGGACCAGAAATGTCCAACACGCGACTCACCCGGCGGCTTGTGAAATATGGCACGCTGGGGCCGCGAGCATCGGTTGATGTCGTTGCCGAGTGTTCTGATATTGTGTTGCGCTGCCCTTCGACTGTACGGGGTGGGTGGGGAAAGGTTTTGGCCACGATCGACGTGACCGCGGGAGTTGATTCGTTGGTAGTGCCGACAACGGTGACTGTGGGCACTGCCGACAAGTTGACACCAGTTGCTCACTCAGAAGCGCTGTCCGAGCGGCTTAAGCAGCGTGGCCAATTGCACGAGATGCTGACCATGCCGCTGATCGGGCACATGATCAACATCGAGGCTCCACAGGAGTTCAACGGCGCCGTCAGTCGCCTAGACTTAGCTACAGGCGATTAATCTCAGACCATTTCGGGCAAGACACACCATGTATGCAGCAAGTCTATTTGCGGGGTCTGTGTCCTCGGTCGCGGACACTCGGGGACCCTAGCACGGCGTCGCAACTGTCTGGGAGCGCCGACCACTGGTAACGTTTGCCCAGATGTCAATCATTCGTCGAATCTCCGCAACGCCTTATCAGGTGCAGCGTCGTGTACTCGATGCGCGAAGCACCCGTTGGGACGACCATCGGTTAGCGGTCAGATCCGAGCTGACCGATGCCGCTGTACGTGCCATCGAGCTGCATGGCCAAGGCGTCAGTATGGAGGAGATCGCGGCCGAGGCCGGGGTCTCGAAGCCAAAGTTATACCGTCACTTCGGCGACAAGGCCGGACTGTACCGGGCGGTGGGTTCGAAGCTGGGTTTCATGATTTGGGAATCGGCCGAATTGACAATGCGAGACGCAGGAAACGAGCTTCCTGTTGGAGAGATGTTTGGCTTGTTAATTCACTCCTATGTGCGCTTGGTTGGAGAGCACCCGGCCGTCGTTCAATTCCTAATCAGCCACAAAATGTTTCAATATTCTACCTCGGGTGACAGCAGCGCCGCGGACGAGTTGAAGTCGGTCGTGGAACTTCTAGCCGGCCAGTTCGCTGCACACCTCGAAAGCCGTGGTGCCCACACATCCACCGTTCCTATCGTGGTCGCCTCGATACTCGGTTCAGGCTTGTCTGCGACCGAGTGGTGGATCGACGGGGGCCGCGAGAACGGTATTGATAACGAGTTGTTCGCGGCGCATTTGGAGGCCACGACTTGGGGAATAGTCGATGCCGCCGCGCGCCGACTGGGAGTTGAATTCTCCCGACACCTCCCGATCACCGATCCAGACTTCGCGACTCGCAGATGAGTGAGCCTCCCGTTTGGGAATCTGCAGGTATGCACCTGCCCGTTACATTACCAACTCATTGCTTCAGCACTAATTGAACGAGTCCCAAATTTGTTCCCACGTCGACACGTGGCCTGGTCCTCTCGATGCATAGAGGAACAGATCAACTATTCACCAAGCCAGAGTACGAAGGGGCCTCGCTACCGCCAGGCGTCGAAACACCTCCATAGCTAATCCATAAGCCTCTATCAGAAGAGGCGCTTCTACAAAAGGCCTCCACATATGCCGGTCGGAACACTGCAGGTCCCTCGTAACGGCGGCCTGTCGCGATGATGCGTCGTGTGGGCAATCCGGGCGCCAAGGACCGATCCGACGGGACCAGCACGACGGCCAGCAGCATTGCCACCCGGTTTGGGAGGGTTCAACCATCCTTTGGGAGGGTTCAACCATCGCTGCCTCGTCGCGACGATGACAACAGCCGACTCATCGTCAGTGACGGAATCCGGCCAACACCCGCTGCAGGAACGACGGAGTAGGTGCGGCGGCCGCAGCTGCTAGCAGCTCGGGGACCGAGGTGAACTTGTTGCGCGGGCGCAGCTGCCCGCCCCGCCTGATCTCGGCTTCGTCGATGGCTCTCCATCCGGCCGCGTCCACCACTTCAGTCTTACGGGTGTGTACCAGTTTCGCCAACGCGTCAGGTCCTGTACGCGGCCCGGGCAGCAGGCCGGCGTTGTAGTCGTCGACGAGGCTTTGTACCGTTTCGAATGCGCACGACTTGTTGGTGCCGATGAAACCGCTGGGCCCGCGCTTGATCCAGCCCGCGACGTAGGTGCCCGGCACCGACTGTGCAGTTTGCGGATCAACGACCCGCCCTCCGTCGTTGGGCACCACAGCGGCGACGTCATCGAACGGCAGATCGCGAATAGCCCGACCGCGGTACCCGATCGACGTCAAGACCAGACCCGCGTCGAGACGGCAGACTCGATCTGACCCGGTCACCGTGAACTCGATACCGCTCACGCGGTCGGTGCCGAGAATGTGCGCGGGCGTCAGTCGGTACGCCAGCCGGATCCGCGGGCGAGTCGCGGGCTCCGACGCATCCCCGAGCTTGCTCAGTACCTCCAGCTTGTTCCGGATCAGCGGATCTTTTGCCGTGGCGAGGTCGGTCTGCACGAGAGCATGGTCGGCTGCGTCGAGAACCACGTCGCACGTCGACGTTAACCCGATCAACTCCGGCAGGGTGAACGCGGATTGCTCGGGCCCGCGGCGGGCAGCGATCACCACTTCGGTAACCTTTGACTTCCGCAACGCGGCCAGCGCGTGGTCGGCGATGTCGGTGTGCGCCAAGACCTCCGGGTCGGTCGTCAGAATGCGGGCCACATCGAGTGCGACGTTGCCGTTGCCGACCAGCACCACCCGTTCACCCCCCAGATCGACGGGAACATCGGCATACTCGGGATGTCCGTTAATCCACGCGACCACCTCGGTGGCCGTGCCGGCGCCGGGCAGCGCCATACCGTCGACGTCGAGTCTGCGATCGTTCGGCGCACCGACGGCGTACACCACCGCGTGATGGTGGTCCAACAGCTCGGAGTGGGACACGTCCGCGCCCACCTCGACGTTGAGATAAAAGGTGAAACCCGACGGTCGGCTCACCTCGTCGAACAGCCGTGTCACCCGCTTGGTTTTCTGATGGTCGGGTGCAACGCCGGCCCGCACCAGCCCGTAGGGCGTGGGGAGCCGCTCGAAGACGTTGACGCGAACCCCTGGCTGGGTCAGCAGCTCGTCGGCCGCGTACATGGCGGCCGGACCGGAGCCGACAATCGCCACGATCAGCGAATTCGACCCGCGCGCATCGACTTTCGGCGCGTCGATCACCGGCGCCAGCTTTGACGTCGGCGGAACCCGCTCACCTGCGGGCCGGTCCGGGTAGAACGATGCGTTGAGTGCGACAAACGGCAGCTGCTCAGACCCCAGCTTCGTCTCCGGTGCAATCGCTCCGACCGGGCAGGCAGAGACACAAGCTCCGCAGTCGACACACGACACCGGATCGATGTGCAGCATCTCCGCGGTGGCGAAACCGGGTTCGTCCGGCGAGGGGTGAATACAGTTCACCGGGCATGCGAATACGCAGGACCCGTCGCTACAGCACGACTGAGTGATCACATGGGGCATAAGAGACGCTACGCGGCGGTGGACACGTGGCGCCGCTGCGGCTCACTGCGGTAGCGGCTCGGCTTGCCCTCGATCTTGCAGACCCGCCACACGATCATGGCGAGCGGATTGATCAGACCCGTGTCGTAGCACAGCATCCGAACGTCCCCGAACATGTCACGAAGCAACTCTCGTGACTCCGGCGAATTGAAGAAGACGTCCTTGCGCACCGAGCGTGGGATGTCGAATTCTTTCCAGAATGCGCGCGGCGGAACCATGATGGCCGAACACAGCACGCGCATCATCACCGGCACGAACATCGACAACATGAACCGCTTGGCTCGCGACAGATGCGGTACGCGCTTGCGGAGGTATTCATGCGCGAAAGAGATGTGACGCGCCTCTTCGGCCACGTGAATCGCCATCACCCGTTCCATGATCGGGTGCAGCTTCTTGCCCTCACGCAGCACATTCTTCTGCGTGTGGTCGATGGGCTCTTCGCCGGCGAGGATGCCGAACCAGAACGGGATCGGCAGCGGACCCGCCATCAACGGAACGACCGGCTGGGCCCACCTCAGCAAACGCGGCATCCCGGGTACGTCAACTCCGATGCGGTTGACCATCTCCTGGAACATCATGGTGTGGTTGCACTCTTCAGCGGCCTCGTGCAGGCAGTAGCGGTATTCCGGCGACCCGTTGGGTGTCCAGAACGCGTAGTCCATCAGGCCGCGAATTAAGACCAACTCGAAGTGCAGGCCGACCTTCGCAACGTTGGCCTGACGCCACATACCAATCTTGATCTTTCGATCGACCGACTGCGCCTGGTACCACGGGTGACGCCCCAGCGGATCGGTCCCCGGGAGAATCCAACGCTCGTCATTCGGCGTCACTGCAAACTCCGGCGAGTCCCAGTCGATGTCGACATAGGGGTTGAAGTGTCGTCGCACCGAGCCTTCGGACAGCGTGTTGAGCATGTCGGTGTACACGGTGTCGTCCAGCACATCCATGTTCTTACGCCAACGATCAATAATGCCGACTCTAGCCATGAGAACCTCCCCTTGGGTTGATGTTTCTGCGGGCTGTGTCAGTACATGGTACCGCAGGTACCGGATATCTATCTAGAAGGCCCGGTTGTGCGATGACCCGCCCCAGATCCGCGAGCCGCGCGGTAGCAGAGCCGTCGGCCCGGCAAGGCGGATAAGCCAGCAAGAGCTACACGGCATGCACGACCTATTGCGATGCGCCGACCGCGGGTGCCGTCGCAACGAACCCTCGAGGTGCTAATCGCCCGTCAAGTTGTTGACGGCGTCGCCCGCTGAACATGGGGCCTGACGGAGTGGGTGCTAACCGTACGGAGGACTCCGCACTGCCCGCTAACGCCCGCACCAACCTGATGGCTGATCGACTGATCGTCGAGCGTTCAGCTGCCGCGTGGCCACCGGGCATGTCGTGGAAGCAACTTGGTGTTCTGCGATTCACAGCGCCTGTGTGGCTGCATCGTTACGACCAGGGTTAGACAGCGTTTCACCAGCGACATCACTGCACGGCGTGCCAGGTTCGTTCGGCCGTCAACGGTTCAGAGCCTGATTGGCGGCCAGCGCCACAACGCCCCGCGTACGGCGCGGGGCGGCAGCACCTTCTGACTGACCGACGCATCTATACGATGCGGCATTCGGGTCGGGGCGTTGCCGCATCTATCGACCATCAACCCGATCTCAGAGGCGCGCTCCCCACCCCCAACCGCGATGAATTCCGCACACGGGTCGATGGTTCATGTCGACGTCCGCGAACTCGGTCGCATCCCCACCGAGGGCGGGTAGTGGCTACACGGCCGGGATGCCGCAGTCTCAGTCACCGCACGGGCCGACAACGGCCCCGGGCGAACTCACCCACCCAAGCGAGACATTTCCTTCCAAGGCCGTTACCCGTACTCTCGGTACCTGATACCCTCAGGAACGCATTCGCGATGGAGTGGCAGTCTTGGTGTCAGGAGCAGTCAATTAGCAGTCGAGTCGTCGGTCGAACAGCGGACAGTCTGTCAACCTTTGGAACAACCGCATCGATGGCGGGCCAAGCGCTGAGCTGGACTGTCCGCGACATCGCCACCGGGCGTTTCCCCTTTCGCGAATTCATCACGCAAACCTGGTTCGTGATCACCGTTACGACTCTGCCGGCGATTCTCGTGGCGATACCGTTCGGGGTCATTGTCTCGGTGCAGGTCGGGAGCTTGACACAGCAGGTCGGTGCGACATCGATCGCCGGCGCAGCGGGTGGACTCGGAATCATTCAGCAGGGAGCGCCGATCGTGACGGCGCTTCTCCTCGGAGGTGCGGCGGGATCGGCCATCGCGGCAGACCTCGGGGCGAGGACGATTCGAGAAGAGATCGACGCAATGGAGACGCTCGGGTTAAACCCGACGCGCCGAGTCGTTGCGCCCCGTGTGGTCTCTGTCCTGGTGACCGCCCCCATGCTCTGCATGCTGATCGTGTTCACAGGGCTCCTGGCCGGCTACATCATCAGCGTGAATGTTCAGGGAATCACCCCTGGCAGCTACACGGCGTCGTTCGCATCGTTTGCGTCGGTGACAGACATTGTTGTTGCTCTGATCAAGTCTCTCGTGTTCGGACTTGTGGTCGTCGCCATTGCCTGCCAGCGCGGGCTCTCGACAAAAGGCGGACCGGCGGGAGTCGCCCAATCGGTCAACGCAACAGTAGTTCTCGGTGTTGTGTCCTGCTTCCTCATCAACGTGGTCATCACCCAGCTCACGACCATGTTCGTACCTCAGACCATCGGATAGACGCCACCATGCACCTAGCTGTACCGTCTCCCTACTCTAAAACCGTCTTCCGAACCATCTCCGGCGCGGCGACTGCAACAACCGGAATTGCCGAGCAGGTGGGCCATGTCTTCACCTTCATTACCGAAACGATCGTGGGACTTCGCCATGTGGCGACCACTTACCGACGGCAGACGTTGCTCTACATACAAGAGTTCGCGTGGGGGCGTGGAGCGGTCCTAGTCGGCGGCGGCACGGCAATTGTCCTCGCCATCCTCGGTATCGCCGTCGGCGCATCCATCGGCATCCAGGGGTATGCATCGCTGGACCTGGTCGGAATGAGTTCGTTGACCGGATTCCTGTCGTCGTACGCGAATACGCGCGAACTCGCCCCTATAATTGCCGCGATCGGTTTCGCAGCTCAGGCCGGTTGTCGCCTGACGGCCGAGATCGGATCGATGCGTATTGCTGAAGAGATCGACGCGCTGGAATCAATGGCCGTACGACCGATACCCTTTGTGGTGAGCACGCGAGTGGTAGCGGCCGTGACCACCGTGATCCCGCTCTATATTGTAACCCTCATACTTGGATATTTTGCTGCCAAGCTGGTTGTGACGATGGGCCATGGTCAATCAAGCGGCACCTATGATTTCTATTTCAACGAGTTCCTGGCCCCCCAGGATTTGTTGTTCTCGGTAATTAAAGTTCTCGTGTTCGTCGTGTCGGTGGTCATTGTTCACAGTTACCAGGGCTACTACGCAACTGGCGGAGCAGAAGGAGTGGGCCGTGCCTCAGGCCGAGCGATCAGAAGCAGCCTCATCATCATCGTCGTCGAGGACATGGTGTTGACACTGTTGATGTGGGGCTTCGATTCAGGCATCCGGATCTCAGGGTAGGAGGTTTAGATGGCTGTCTTCAAAGATCTCTCGGGGCGTGCGCCGTCGCGTAAAAGCCAGATCGTACGGGGCGTGGCTGTGCTGGTGGTGGTAATCGTCGGGGGATACTTTCTCGTCAACACCACGACGAAAGTCAACGCGGACAAAGCTTTCACCCTGAACACCGATGTGATCGGTGATGGGTTGAAGGGCGGGTCAGAGGTCAAGTATCGGGGCCTGACCGTGGGGCGAGTGGCGAGTGTCAAAGTCGACACCCGCGGCACGGCCGTGAGGATCGAATTCACCGGGGGGAATGGCGCAATCAACCCGAAGCAGGGTTTGTCGGTAAATTACACCTCCGCGAATGCCTTGGGACCGACTGCTCTCGAGATCGTCGACCTGGGCGATGGAGCGCGGGTCCGAGACGGAGGTGTGGTCAGCGTCTCGCGGGCGCAGACCGAGCAGACCTCGGTGTCGACCCTGATCCGCAAGATCTCAAACCTAGTCCAAGTTCTCGATCAACCGTCGTTCAATGCGGTGACGAAGTTCATCGTCGATGATTCTCAGACATTCGCCGACACCGGTAAGTTGGCTTTCCAGATCGCACAGCTCACCCGCGATGTACAGAAACGACCCGTCGGTGAAGACCTTGCGATCCTTGCGGATCTCTCTCGTGGCGTTGCAGATTTCATGAAGCCTTTCGTTCCCGGCATTTATCTTAACGTCGACATTGCCGATTTCTTTGGCAATCAGTACGGCATAAAGATCGCGAAGAGCAATCTGAAGGATACCGGCACGGTGCTGTTCGGCGCACTCGGCGGCCTGTTGACGAAGAATTACACGGCACTCAGCTCACTATTGGACGTAGGGCTTGATCTTGTACGTCCGGTGGCACGTTCTGCGTCGGGGCTGGTTCGGACCTTGGACTCGGTCCCGCAGATCCTCAACGGAATCGACAAGGCAACGCCGCGTGTCGACAACAAAGTGCAGCTGCAGGTCGCGTTGATAGTTCGCACGTCGCCTGCTCTGCAGAGCGCGCTGGTGGCGGGAAGGGCTGGCAAGTGACGCTCAGGTCGTTGATTCCCACGATTCTCAAAATCTTGAGTTTCATTGTAGTGATCGGGCTACTGACCTATGTGATCATCGCCATTCTGGAGCCGGCGTCACAGGATGGGAGTTCAGAGCGTTCCGCCGTTTTCAGTGATGCGTCGGGCCTCAAGGCGCGCGACGGGGTGCGCTTGGCCGGCGTCAAGGTCGGATATGTGACGGCGGTCGATCTCAAGGGCGCCACCGCCGTTGTGCGATTCCATCTGGATAAAGACATCACCATCACTGGCAAGACAAGTGCTGCGGTGCGGTACCAGAACCTCCTGGGCCAGCGATATGTCGAGCTCATCGATGCGCAGCAGAACGACACACAAGGGTCGCTCACTCAGGTGGCCCTCGACAAAACTATTCCATCGTTTGACGTGTCGACACTGTTCAACGGATTTAAACCCGTGTTTGACACGCTCAACGCCAACGAAATCAACGAGTTGCAGGCCAATCTGCTTCGAGTCGCGCAGGGCGATGGAAGTGGGTTATCTCCGGTTCTCAAACAGGTTGCGAACATCACCGCGTACGGCAACCAGCGATCTGAGATCATCACCAATATCGTGACCAGCCTGGGTCGGGTTTCCGATCAGCTGCGGGGACGATCGGCGCAGTTGGTAGAACTCGTCAACAAGCTGGGATCGATTGTGGACGCCTTCAGCCGTGTCAGTGATCGACTCCGGGCGTCGCTCCGCGAGGTCAATCGGTCACTCGTCAACACCGTGAAGATCGGTGAGCAGTTCGAGTCGACGTACGACGACAGCTACGCGGTGATCTACCAACGATTGCTGCGTGAGCCGGGTGATTCAGAACGACTGCTCAATGGAGCAGTTCTGCTGAAGCCGGTCCTCGACGCGTTGGCGGGTGCAAACCGCGCGACCACGTCCGACGTTAAATGTTCCGGTAGTCCGCTCACCTTGCCCAGAACCGCCCAGATCGCGTTGATGGGCCAACGATTGGTTGTGTGCCAGTGAGGTCCGTGTTCAATTTCAACAGAGCGCACAATCGGCCCGAACGCGGACGGAACCTCATCGTGGCAGGCGTGCTTTCTCTGCTTCTGGTCGTCGGGCTCGTGATCGCCGGCGTCACCTACGTCATGCCTCCTGGGCAACAAACCGTATCGGCACAACTGATCAATACAGGCGGCTTGAAGTCCGGTGATCAGGTCCGCATTGCCGGTATCCGTA
>Ga0209864_1000105_pt1 | contig 14985 bp, 13 predicted proteins | sample GWRWT4_25Nov14_FD_187184 | JGI IMG/M metagenome (GOLD analysis project Ga0209864, IMG submission 187184) | Sand microcosm microbial communities from a hyporheic zone in Columbia River, Washington, USA - GW-RW T4_25-Nov-14 (SPAdes) (version 2) | ecosystem: Engineered > Artificial ecosystem > Sand...
AATGACGCCAAAGCCGCTTCCACAGCCGGCATAAGTCGGCTGCCCAATATCAATCCGTTCAACAAAACCAAAACATACCTCCAAAACAAAACCCCGTCGAAAATCGACGGGGTTTGTCAGCAGTCTGAACGGCCCCATCTAAAAGGGGCCGTTGGTATTAGTTCTTTTTGTTCCCGAACTTGAAGTATTTCTCCATATCCGCCTGCGCTTCTTTGGTATGTGACACATACCGGTAGAAGCCGCCATTATAGGTGCCATCCTGACGGCGGTTGAACTCACCCTCGAAGTTATAGTAACCCGGCGTGCATTCCTTGTTGCGGTCGGTCTTGCCACGGAAATTGATCACTTCCTGCACCCACCAGTCTTCCGCCTCCGGCGTAACTTCGATGGTGGCGTAGCCATGTTTGCGGGCATAGTCGATGCACGCTGCAATATGTTCGCCCTGGGCATACAGCATGTCGGTCAGATTGAACTGGAACGACGCCTGATAGCCCGCCATGATGAACATGTTGGGATAACCATTGGAATGCACACCGAACATGGTGCGGATACCGTCCTTGTATTTCTCATTTATCTCAAGGCCATTGGCGCCAACGATCTTGTTATAGATGCCGGTCTTCTGCACATCGAACCCGGTGGCGTAGATCAGCACATCCACTTCATAGACCTTGCCTTCGAACTCGGGGCCTTTTTCCGTGATCCGGTGGATGCCCTTGCCGTGGGTGTCAACCAGATGCACGTTGGGCCGGTTGAAGGTGGCCAGATAATCCTCATGGAAGCAGGGCCGCTTGCACATCAGCATGTACCAGGGCTTCAGCGCTTCAGCGGTTGCCGGGTCTTTCACCTCCTGCTCAATGCGCTTGTGGATGCGCATCATGGCGTCGATGTTCGCATTCTCCTGTTTGCGGATCTTTTCCTCAGCCGAAATGGCAGCTTTTTTGGCCTTTTGGTCATCCGTCTCATTGGTTGACTGCAGCGCCTTTTCGCGCCGTTTCGCCTGCCAGCCCGGCTCCAGTTTACGCGCCCAGTTGGGATCGGTCGGCCAGTCATGGCGGAAATCGATGGAGGATGGGGTGCGCTGGAACACATAGAGTTCCTTGACGGCAGCGCCAAGCTTGGGAATGGCCTGCACGGCCGTCGCCCCGGTGCCGATGATGCCCACGACCTTGTCTGCCAGGCCCGAAAGATCCTGCTTGGTATAGGCGTAATCCCAGCGCCCGGTATGGAACGAATGGCCTTTGAAGGTTTCAATGCCATCGATCTTGGCCAGCTTGGGCTTGGACATCGGACCGTTGGCGCAAACCACAAAGCGCGCCTTCATCGTATCGCCACGATCCGTTTTGACCGTCCATAATTGCTCGGCGTCATTCCATACGGTGGAGGTGACAGTGGTCTGAAACACCGCCAGTCCGTACAGATCATATTTTTTGGCGATCGCCTGGCAGTGTTCGAAAATCTCGCTGCCCTTGGCGTAATGGTCCCTTGGCACATAATTCATTTCATCGAGCAAGGGCAGATAATCATAGGACACCACGTCGCAGGCAATGCCGGGATAACGGTTCCAGTACCAGGTGCCGCCGACATCCGCGCCGCGCTCCACGATGCGGATGCTTTCCACGCCATATTCGCGCAGTTTCGCCGACGCCAGCAGCGCCGAAAATCCGCCGCCGATGAACAGGCATTCCACCGTGTCATTGATTGCCGCGCGGGGTTTAATTTCGCCACCATAGGTGTCGATCTCATATTTCGCCAGTTCGCCTTCCAGCTCGTAAATATATTCCTGGGTTCCGGCCGGCTTGTATTTCAGGCGCAGGTCGCGCTCTTCGGCGAATTTCTTCTTGATGGCGTCATAATATTCCTGCGGCTTCTCGGGCCTGGGCGGCGTTTTGTATAATTGCCCCCGCTGAAGGTCGAAATATTCCTGCTCCTTTTCCGGGTTTTTTTCCTGGGTCTTTTCCATGGTCTCTCTCCTGCTTTGGTGTTTTTATGGATTAATTCTTCGCTGGGGAGAGTGTATTAGCCCATTTTTGCTGTGGCAAGCGCTGCTTCAACCCGTAGGGGGAGCTGTGCGCCATTGCCCGGGTTGCCGGGCAATGGCTGAAGGCTTTGCAGACGGAAAATCCGTCTAATTCATGATCTGCCAGTCGCCGTCGGGTGTGCGGCAGGCGGTGCCATAGGCCTGTTCCCGGCGGCCGCCGACGGTGGCCAGCGCCTGATATTCGCGGCAATACCGGCCGTCATTGGCCTGAAACGTGCGCACAGGCGTCACCTGATAAGCCGTCCCATAATCTGGGTTCTGCCATGCCATGGTCTGATTGCTGGGGGTTGCCTCAAACACACTGGCCGCATGACTATGATCATAGGGGCTCATACCCCGGCCAATATTGCTGCCAAACATGGCGCCAATCAATGTGCCGCCGATAATGGCTGCGGTGCGTCCATTGCCGTCGCCAATCTGCGAACCGGCGATGCCGCCAACAGCGCCGCCCAACAGGCCGCCCAACAGATTGGAATCCTGCCTGCCATACCCGCCATAATAGACAGGCGGCGGCGCATATCTGTGCGGACGATAGGCGGGCCCATAGCCATAGCCGTAGTCAGGTCCATAGCTTTGGCCAATGATAACCTGAAAATTTGTATGCCGGTCCTGGTGACGGTCGTACCGGCGGCCACGATCCCAATTGTGACCCCGGTTATGGCCGCGCCAATCGTCATGATTACGTCTTTCGTGATGCCCGTAGCCACGCTTCCAGCCATCATCATCCTCTGCCTGAGATGGCAGCGCCCCCTGTGCCGTAAAAATCGTGATCAGTGAGGCAGCAAAGAAAAACTTCCGAAATCCCGTACGGCGCATAACACTCTCCAATGAGAAAGGAACTATTCCTAAGGCTATCAGATAGCCCTGCATTCAGGCGTTTTCATGGCCAAAATAAGATATTGCGGCTGTTTCGGAAATTTTTTCTAAACCGGTTATTGTTCTGGCCGGTTTATATGACCTATACAGCAACGACGAGGAAGCTGTGAACAGACCTAAAATCATCTAGGCTGTTTCATTATTTCACTGAAGCGCCCCCGCTTAAGCGAGGAGCGAAGCGACGTGGCAATCCAGAGCCACAAACTCAGGCTTTTGCGTGAGACTCTGGATCGCCACGCTTCGCTCGCGATGCCGAAGTATACGTTTGTGATTCAGTCTAAACAGAAGCCGCTCTAAAGTAGCGGTTCAATATGGAGGAGGCGCAGATGCAGTCAGATACGGAACGGGATTTTCTGCCCCGCTGGCTATGGCTGATTGCCGCGCCTGCTGTTCTGCCTGCCCTTTATCTGACGCGCTATGCTGATCTGGATTTTTATCTGCAATGGGTGGAGGGCGAGCGCGGAATTATCGAGAATTTGACGCCGCTGCTGCTGTTGCCGGCAATTTTCTGTGGTGTTTCGTTAATACGTTACCGCCATGTTTTTCCGCAGCCCTGGATCGTCATCTGGTTTCTATTGCATGGGTTGGGCGCATTTTATTTTGCGGGCGAAGAAATCAGCTGGGGACAGAATTTTTTCGCCTGGGAAACCCCCGAAGCGATTGGTTCACTGAATGACCAGAACGAAACCAATCTGCATAATATGAGCAGCTGGCTTGATCAGAAGCCACGGATCGCCCTGTGGGTGTGGGCGGTAACGGGCGGGTTCTTTACGCCGCTGCTGATTGCCGCCGGGCTGGTGAAAACGGGCGGGCCGGAACATTGGCGCTACTGGGTGCTGCCGCCGCGCGCCTGCATGGCGGCGGGGTTTTTGGTGGGCAGCGTCCGTCTGCCTGAATATCTGTTTTTCTATATGGGCGCGACGCCCCCCTTTCCCTTCGACATCCGGGCAAGCGAATTGCAGGAACTCTTCTTAACCATGTTTTTGAGCTTTTACCTGGTTTCCGTCTGGCGCAGGGCTATCGCCTTATCCACCAAAATGTGACGGATAAACTTGCCCGGACGGGCATGGATGGTCATCTTTCCCCTATGAGCAATATTACAAATATCGCCGTTTCAGGCATTCGGGCAGCCGGTGTGCGCTTCGCGGCCCATGCCGAAAATATCGCCAATACCAACAGCACGGGCTATACCGCATTGCGGCCCGAGCAGATTTCTACGGCAGCCGGGCCGGTTGTGCGCGTGACGCGGCCGGACAAAGCCCGCCCCAATGCGCAGCAGAGCGAAAACGCTGCGCCGTCAGATGTTGATCTGGCCAGCGAATTTGCGCACCTTATTGCCCTCAAATACGACTATAAAGCGGCGGTAAAGCTGCTGCGCACAGCGGACGAGGTAAGCGGTAAGCTGCTCGATATTCTGAGCTGATTCAGGTTTATCCCTGAAATTCGCGCAGCCTGGCGGCGATCTGTTCGGCGCTCGCGCCAAACCCGAAATGCGCCAGGAACTTTCCATCCCGCCCCATCAGATAGATGATGTTGGAATGATCCATCAGATAGGCTTCTGATCCCTGTTCCGCGTCAACCCTGCTGAAATACACGCGATATGCTTTGGCGGCGGCGGCGATCTCGTCCGCGTTGCCAGTCAGGGCGGAAGCTTTCGGATGGAAGTTCGTCATATAATCGCCAAGCGCCGCCACGGTATCGCGCGCCGGATCGACGGTTATGAACAGGATCTGTATATCCCTGATTTTGCCTGGATCGCCTGCCGCCAGCAGATCCAGTGCGGCGCCCATATTCTGCAATTCGGTTGGGCACACATCGGGACATGACGCATAGCCAAAATACACCAGCGTCAGGCGGCCTATGAGTGTGGCCTCTGTGACCCTGTTTCCATGATGGTCGGTTAACGAAAACGGGCCGCCGATTGTGGCCATGCCGCTCTGGCGTACCGGCGCATTTGCAGTTTCGAATACCGGCGCAGACGATTGACGCCACCAGACGCCGGCAAGCGCCAGTAACGCCAGGCTGATAATCCCTAAAATCGATAAGCGAATGGTGGATGCAGACATGCATCTCTTATATACTAAGTGGACAGGAAAGTGAAAGTGGGGAGCCGGAATATGAAGCATATGGCCGTAGGCAAGTTTGCGCTGCTGACAGCCACGCTGATCTGCATCGGCAGCAGCCAGATTTTAGCGCAGGCTACAAATCACAGGGACGAAGGCACCGCAAAGCGCAGCTATGGCGATCCGCTGCCTAGCGGTGCGGGTGGAACCGCAACAGGGCGCATGACGATTCTGGAAGCTGCGCAGTCTGGCGGCGTGGCCGAGGCAAGGGCCGCCTTCCTGATTGGCGAAAGCGTGAACAGCCGCACACCGCGTGGTGTGCCAGCGCTGCTGGTCGCGGCCCAGTCCGGCAACATCGCCGTATTGCGCTTTCTGCTTGAAAAGGGCGCCAACCCTAATCTTTTCGATAAATCCACAGGGAAAACGGCGCTTATTGCCGCTGCTGAATTGGGCGACGGCGGCATGATCCATTTGTTGCTGCAACATAAAGCGGAACCGCAACATCAGGACCGGCAGGGCGAGACGGCCCTGATTAAGGCGTCCCGCGTGGGCGCGGCGGATGTGGTGCAGTCTCTGCTTGGTTCCGGTCTCGATGTAAACGCCACCGATTATGCCGGGCATACCGCCCTGTGGCATGCCATGGATGCGCGCAATGACAAGATTGCCAGAATGATCCAGACTGCTGGCGGCAACTGATTTTCTAGCTTTGCCGCCGCCTGCCGGGCAGGTCTGCCGGCATGGCGCCGCTGCCAACCGCCAGTTTCACAATGTTCCAGCCTTCGCTGTTCAGATAGCTGGCATTCATTCCCAGCGATTGAATGAGCCGCAGCCCTATTCCGCCGATCTGGTTGGGGGGATTATACAGGGCTATTTTTTCCACATTGTTGATCGGGTCAAAGGGCGGCGCCTGATCCCGGTAATCAAGCCAGGCCAGACCATCACGACAGCCAAGCGCAATGTGCACCGGGCGGTTGCTTTCTTCACAATATCCGTGCTTTATCGTGTTGGTGAACAGCTCTTCGATCACGAGAACAAGACGCAAGATCTGAGCTTCCGGCAGCCCTGCATCCCGCGCCCAGCTTTTGGCGCGCGCGCAGGCGTCGCTGCTGGCGGCATTGGTTGCGGCATTGGTTGCGGCAAAGGACCAGTTTATTTCATGACTCAGGGGCATGTGACAGACAATAAAGAGGGATCGTTCGTGTGAAACCAATCATAACCGTTTCATTAAAAAGCGTCATCTGCTGTCTGGGCGGCACAGGCGGCTGGTCCCGGCAACAGACGAAATCCGGGATCCCCGTAATCGCCGGGTCGAAATCAGCGTCCAGTATATCATTTCAGGAATAAAACGATCCATTATGTCTGACATCAAAGACGAAAAAACCTCGAGTTATAAAGACACAATCTTTCTGCCGCAGACCGATTTTCCCATGCGCGCAGGATTGCCGCAACGCGAGCCCGCATTCCTGGCGCACTGGCAGGCGATGGATCTGCATGGCCGCCTGCGCAGCGATGCAAAGGGCCGCGAGAAATTCATTCTGCATGATGGCCCGCCCTATGCGAACGGCCATCTGCATATGGGCCATGCGCTGAATAAAATTCTGAAAGACATCATCAACCGTTCGCGCCAGATGATGGGATATGACGCATTTTATGTGCCGGGCTGGGACTGTCATGGCCTGCCGATCGAATGGATGATCGAGGAAAAATACCGCAAGGCGGGCAAAAACAAGGACGAAGTGCCGCTGGTCGAATTCCGCCGGGAATGCCGTGAGTTTGCAGCAGGGTGGATTGACGTGCAGCGCGAGGAATTCAAGCGCCTGGGCGTGCTCGGCGACTGGGATCATCCGTACACCACCATGGCCTATGATTCCGAGGCGCAGATCGTGCGCGAGTTCCTGAAATTCGTCATGAATGGGGGCCTCTATCGCGGCTCCAAACCCGTGCTGTGGTCGGTGGTGGAAAAAACCGCACTTGCCGAAGCCGAGGTGGAATATCACGACCATGTGTCGAACACCATCTGGGTGAAGTTTCCGGTCTTTGCCGTGGGACGTGATGGCCCCGTTATGCAAAACAATGATCTGTTGAATGACACGAGCGTCGTGATCTGGACCACCACGCCCTGGACTATTCCCGCCAATCGCGCCATCGCCTATTCACCGCGCATTTCCTATGGGCTGTATCAGATTGCGGGCGGCGAGAAACTGGTGCTGGCCGATGCCCTGGCCGAACAGGTCAGGATTGACGCCAAAATCGACGTTTGGGAAAGGCTGCGCGATGTGCCTGCTGAAACTCTGGCGCAAATTGTCTGCCATCATCCGCTGGTTGATCAGGGTTTTACGCATGGTGCGCGCCTGTACCCTGCGGATTTCGTCACCGATGATACCGGCACCGGATTTGTGCATATCGCGCCCAGTCATGGTACGGACGATTTCGAACTGGGTGTGAAACACGGCATTGATGCGCCGTTCATGCTGGATGCGGCGGGGGTTTATCTGCCCAATGTGCCGCTGTTTGCGGGTAAGCGGGTGCTGAAACCCGATGGCAAGCAGGGCGATGCGGACGCCGCCGTGATGCAGGCGCTGCGCGATGCGGGACGCCTGCTGGCCAATGGCAAACTCAGCCATCAATATCCGCATTCCTGGCGCTCCAAGGCGCCGCTGATTTTGCGCAATACGCCGCAATGGTTCATTTCGATGACCACAAACGATCTGCGCGCAAAGGCGCTGGCGGCGATTGATCAGGTGCAATGGATACCTGAATCGGGCCGCGCGCGTATCCGTTCCATGATCGAGGGCCGTCCGGACTGGGTGGTGTCGCGCCAGCGCGCCTGGGGCGTGCCGCTGACCTGTTTTGTGCACAAGCAAACCGGCGCCCTGCTGCGCGACGAAGCGGTCAATGCGCGCATTGTTGCGGCCGTGGAAAAAGATGGCTGTGATGTGTGGTTTACGCAACCAGCGGAAACTTTTCTGGCCCCGGAATATAAATCCGATGACTATGAAATGGTGCGCGATATTCTGGATGTGTGGTTTGACAGCGGCTCCACCCATGCCTTTGTGCTGGAGAACCGCCCCGAACTGCAAGCGCCTGCCGATCTGTATCTGGAAGGCACCGATCAGCATCGCGGCTGGTTTCATTCATCCTTGCTGGAAAGCTGCGGCACGCGCGGCGTCGCGCCCTATAAGGCGGTGCTGACGCATGGTTTTCTGCTGGCCGAGGATGGCCGCAAAATGTCCAAGTCGCTGGGCAATGATCTGTCGCCGATCAAGGTTAGCGATCAAAGCGGCGCGGAAATTTTGCGGCTATGGGCGGCCAGCTCGGATTACGCCAACGAAATCCGGTTTGGTCAGGAAGTGCTGAAAACCAATACCGACGCCTATCGCAAATTGCGCAATACGTTGCGCTTCATGCTGGGCACGTTGACGGCGTTTGACCCCGCCAGGGCCGTGCCGGTTGCGCAAATGCCGGAACTGGAACGCTGGGTGCTGCACCGGCTGCATGAACTGGATGCGCTGGTGCGCCAGGCCTATCTGGATTATGATTTTGCGCGCCTGCATACGGCGGTGTTTAACTTTTGCGCATCGGATCTGTCGGCGCTGTATTTCGACATTCGCAAGGATGCGCTGTATTGCGATGCGCCGGACAGTTTGCGCCGCCGCGCCTGCCTAACCGTGATTGATCAGGCTTTTATGTGCCTGACCGCCTGGCTGGCCCCGATCCTTTGCTTCACCATGGAAGAAGCCTGGATAAGCCGGTTTCCCAGCGAAAATGACAGTGTGCATCTGCGCCAGTTCCCAGCCATTCCGGGTGACTGGCAGGATCCCGCACTTGCGGAAAAATGGAGCAGGGTGCGCGCGCTGCGCCATGTGGTGACCGGCGCGCTGGAACTGGAACGGCGCGAAAAACGCATCGGCGCCAGCCTTGAGGCCGCGCCGCAAATCCATGTCAGCGACAAGGCCATTTTTGAGGCGATGCGCGGGCTGGATATCAACGAAATCGCCATCACATCGGGCGCGGTGCTGGTCAATGGACCGGTACCATCGGGCGCCTTCACGCTGGACGAAGTGGACGGGGCAGGGGTGGTGAATGGACTGGCGCAGGGCGAAAAATGCCAGCGCTGCTGGATGATCCTGCCGGAAGTGGGTAAAGTGGCTGGGCATACAGATATCTGCCAGCGCTGCGCGGATGCCTTGCCAGCATGAAACCTCCGGTCAGGCTGGGCCTGACGGTGGCCCTTGGGGTTGCCGCCGCTGACTGGCTCAGCAAATATGTTGTTCTGTATCTGATTAATCTGCCGACGCGGCAGAACATCCCAGTTTTGCCATTTTTCGACCTTACCATGGTGTGGAATCGCGGCGTCAGCTTCGGCATGCTGCAGGCGGACAGCCCCTATGGGCGGTTGGCGCTGATTGGCTTTACGCTGGCCATCAGCATCTCTGTACTGGTGTGGTTATGGCGCAATGATGATATATTGAGCGCCATTGCCCTTGGCGGGATTCTCGGAGGGGCGCTTGGAAACATTTATGACCGGTTGGCGTATGGCGCGGTTGCGGATTTTTTCGACTTTCACCTGATGGGTTACCATTGGTATGTATTCAATCTCGCCGACGCGGGAATCAGCGTCGGCGTCACCCTTCTTCTGATCCGGACATTCTGGATCGGGGACGCGGCCAACGAGGCGGATAAATGAGCATGAAGATCGGTAATTTGGCGCTTGTCGCGATTGCGGGCTGTATCGCCGCCACAAGCCTGAGCGGTTGCACCAGCGCAAAACGCGCTTTCGGGATGCAAAAGGTTGCCCCCGATGAATTTACAGTGGTCACCAAGCCGCCACTGGTGCTGCCGCCGGATTATTCCCTGCGCCCGCCACAGCCGGGTGCGCCGAATCCGGCACAGCTTGAACCCGGCGGCACGGCAGAAGCCGCGCTGTTTGGCCGTGAGGGATTAAGTGATAACGCCATGGGCTATACCAGTGGCGAAACCAGCCTGCTGGACACCACCGGCGGCGCGGGGGCCAGCCCGGACATCCGCAAGGTTCTGAACGCGGAAACCGCCAGCCTGATTGAAAAAGACAGCACAATCGCCGACAAGATACTGTTCTGGCAGGAACCTTCCGCAGAACCGGCAGACGTCATTGATCCCGTCAAGGAATCCGAACGCTTAAAAGGCGGCAAGACAGCCAAAAAACCCGCCGAGGCAGCCAAAAAGCCCGAGGCCAAGCCAAAGAAAAAAGGCTGGTTTGACGGATTGTTCTGACAGGCGGCGGGAATACCGGGATGATGAAATCACTGCATCTGATTGCAGCGCTTGGCGCATCGCTGTTAGTTTTCGCCGATCCGGTTTCTGCACGGCCCTGGGTGCAGCCTGAGAGCTTTACGCTCAAAAATGGCATGCAGGTCATTGTGCTGCCCGATCACCGCGCGCCGGTGGTGACCCATATGGTCTGGTACCGGGTGGGTTCCGCCGATGAACCGCAGGGGAAATCCGGCATTGCGCATTTTCTGGAACATCTGATGTTCAAGGGCACAAAGAAAATTCCGCCCGGCGAATTTTCGAAAATTGTCGCCCGGCTTGGCGGCAATGACAATGCCTTTACGTCCTATGATTACACGGCCTATTTCCAGCGCGTGGCCCTGGAAAAACTGCCCCAGGTCATGGAAATGGAAGCCGACCGCATGGCCAATCTGCGGCTTGACGATGCGGTTGTGCTGCCGGAGCGCGATGTCATTCTGGAAGAACGCAACACCCGCACGGACAATAATCCCGCCGCGCTGTTTTCCGAACAGGTGGAAGCCGCGCAGTTTCTGTCGCATCCTTATGGACGGCCCGTGATTGGATGGCGGCACGAGATGGAACAGCTTACCACCCAGGACGCGCTGGAGCATTACCGCCGCCATTATGGGCCGGACAATGCCTATCTGATAGTGGCGGGCGATATTACCGCCGCCAGCCTGCGTCCCCTGGCCGAGAAATATTATGGCGCGGTGAAATCGCGCGGCATTCCGGCGCGCGTGCGTCCGCAGGAACCGCCGCAACTTGCCGCGCGTCATCTGGAAATGTTTGATGAGCGCGTGGCCGAGCCAAACTGGCAGCGCAGCTATCTGGCTCCCAGCCATAACAGGCGCGCGGATAGCGACCCGGACGCGCTGGAGGTTCTGTCACAGATATTGGGCGGCGGCGCCACCAGCCGTTTATACCGTACACTGATAATCGAAAAAGCCATCGCCACATCGGCGGCCGCCACCTATCAGGGTTCCGCCCTGGATTACGGGCAGTTTTATATTCAGGCCACGCCCCGTGTTGGACAAACTGTTCCCGCGCTGGAACGCGAAGTTGAGAATGTGCTGACGCAATTGCTGAAAGACGGGGTGAGCGCCGATGAAGTGGACCGCGCCAAGCGGCAGATGATTGCATCCGCCGTCTATGCGCAGGACAATCAGCAAACCATGGCGCAGATTTTTGGCGAGGTGTTGGCGACGGGCCGCAGCATTGAAGATATTGTGGCCTGGCCCGACCGCATTCAGGCTGTAACGCCCGAACGGGTGAATGCCGCCGCAAAAGCCGTGCTGCGGGCGGAAAATTCCGTCACCGGCGTTTTGTTGCCGGGTAAAAAATAATGGATGCGCGCATGCCAAGAATGATCGCGCTAGTTTTTGTTGGGCTGTGTCTGTTGCTGGTGCGGCCCGCAAATGCCGTAAATATTCAACGCGTCACCAGCCCCGGCGGGATTGAAGCCTGGCTGGTGGAACAGCATACCATTCCCCTGATCGCCATGGATTTTGCCTTCCGGGGCGGCGCCAAACTTGACCCCGCCGGCAAGGTGGGGCTGGCCAGACTTGCTTCTGCCACCATCGATGAAGGCGCGGGCGATCTGGACAGCCAGGCCTTTCAGAAACGTCTGGAGACATTGGCGATCAAGTTGGGGTTTCAGACCGATCAGGACGCGTTTCACGGCGCCTTGCAGACGCTGACGGAAAATAGCGGCGAAGCCTTCGCGCTAACCCGGCTGGCGTTAACCGCCCCGCGCTTTGACGCGGAACCCATAACGCGGATCAAGGCGCAATTGCTGGCGGGGCTGCAACAGGCCGCCGAAGACCCCGATGCGATCGCCAGCAAGGCATGGTTCAAAGCCGCCTTTCCCGATCATCCCTATGGCCGCCCGTCCGAGGGCGAGGCCGGTGATATTGAACCCATCAGCGCGGATGATCTGCGCCAGTTCACCGCACGGCAATTTACCCGTGACCGGCTGTTGATCGCCGTTGTCGGCGATATTGATGCGGCGCGCCTGGGGCAACTTCTGGATGCGACTTTTGGCGGCCTTGCCAAAAGTTCCAATGGACCGGATACCGCACCTGTCACGCCTGCGGTCAACAAGATAATCGTGATCCAGCGCGATATTCCCCAGACGGTAATGATGTTCGGCCTGCCTGGCCTGTTGCGCAAGGATCCGGATTTCATTCCCGCGACGGTCATGAATTATATTCTGGGCAGTGGCGGGTTTAATTCCCGCCTGATGGTTGAGATTCGGGAAAAACGCGGTCTGGCCTATTCCGTGTACACACATCTGGCGCCGCTTGCGCAAACGGGTCTGTTTTTCGGCAGCGTCGCGACACAGAATGATCGCGCCAATGAAACTGTCGCGCTGTTGCGCCACGAACTGGCCCGGATGCGCGACGAGGGTGTTACGCCCAAAGAACTGGAAGACGCCAAAACCTATTTGACGGGTTCTTACCCGCTGCGCTTTGACAGCAATGAAAAAATTGCTGAGCAATTACTGGGGCTGCAACTGGAAAATATCGGGATCGATTATATTGACCGGCGCAATGATCTGGTCCGGGCGGTCACCCGCGAAGATGTTAACCGCACCGCCAGGCAGTTGTTGAACCCTGATAATCTGCTGCTGGTCTCTGTCGGCCAGCCCAACGGGACAAGTCCTGTAAAATGAGAGGGCGCTTATGAATTATACGCAGAATATCGATGGCTGTTTTGGCGCGGACCGGCTGACCAAGCCAGGTTTCGAAGCCATTTTGACCAGTACCGCGCCAGCCCTGGAAAAGTTGCGTGCGCAGTATGCGGATGGCTCGCTGCCCCTGTTGCGCCTGCCCGAAGCGCGCGATGATCTGGCGGAATGCGAAAAACTGGCGGCGCATCTGCTGAAGGACACCAGCAATCTGATATTGCTCGGCACCGGCGGATCGAGCCTGGGCGCACAGGCGCTGGCGCAAACCGTTGACAAATACCGCCCCATCGGTGGCCCGCGCGAAGGCAAGCCGCGGTTTCATTTTCTCGATAATCTGGACCCCTTCGCCATGGATGCGGTGCTGGGCCAGCTTGATCTGCGCACCACCCGTTTTCTGGTTATTTCCAAGTCCGGCAATACGGCGGAAACCATGAGCCAGGCGTTGTCCGTCATCGCGGCGCTGATTGCTGTGGGCGGCGGCAAATATATGAAATATCATTTCGGCGTGATCACCGAACCCGGCGACAGGGCCACGCGAAGGCTGGCCGCGCAATATGACATTCCGGTGGTCGATCATCCGCAAGGGGTTGGCGGGCGCTATTCGGTGCTGAGCAGCGTGGGCATGGTTCCTGCTTATTGTCTGGGTCTGGATGGCGCGGCAATCCGCGTGGGCGCAGCAAGCGTTCTGGCCCCGGTTCTGGCGGGTGCAAAGCCTGCGGATATTCCCGCCGCCATGGGGGCTGCGCTGACCATCGCCTGTGAAACCAAACTGGGCGCGCATACCCAAGTGGTCATGCCCTATGGCGACCGGCTGGAACGCTTCGCCATGTGGCACCGTCAATTATGGGCCGAAAGCCTGGGCAAGGATGGCAAGGGCACCACCCCCATCGCCGCCCTTGGCCCGGTGGACCAGCATAGCCAGTTACAGCTATATCTGGGCGGCCCACGCGACAAGTTGTATACCATTCTCACTCAGGGGCTGGCGGGCAAGGGGCCGCGCATCGTCAGCGCCGATCCGGAACTGGCCTATCTGAATGGCCGCACGGTGGGCGATCTGGCCGATGCCGAACAGCGCGCCACCATTGATACGCTGATCGCCAATACACGCCCGACACGCACGCTGAATGTGCCCGTGCCGGATGCGCATACGATTGGCGCGCTGTTCATGCATTTCATGCTGGAAACCATTATTGCAGCCCATGTGCTGGGGGTGGATCCGTTTGATCAGCCCGCAGTCGAACAGGGAAAACTGCTGGCGAAAAAATATCTACAGGATATGCGGGGATGATGTTGCGCCGCCTGCCGGAAGAAATCGTCAATCGCATCGCCGCTGGCGAAGTGGTTGAGCGCCCGGCAAGTGCGGTGAAGGAACTGGTCGAAAACGCCATTGATGCGGGTGCAACACGCATCGGCATCGCGATTGGGGGCGGCGGACGCGAACTGATTTCGGTCAGCGATGACGGCAAAGGCATGACGCCGGAAGAGTTGGTGCTATGCATTGAGCGTCACGCCACATCGAAACTGGATGACAATGATCTGTTCAATATTTCCAGCCTGGGCTTTCGCGGCGAGGCGCTGCCGTCCATCGGTTCCGTCAGCCGTCTGACGATTACCAGCCGAACCGCTGACGCAAAGGACGGCGCATGGATGATCGCCGTCGCCGGCGGCGCGATCAGCCCGCCACAACCTGCTGCCGGAAGTGCCGGCACAATCGCCGAGGTGCGCGATCTGTTTTACGCCACACCGGCGCGCCTGAAATTTCTGAAAAGCGAACAGGCGGAACAGGGGGCCATCACCGACATGGTGAAACGCCTCGCCATGGCCCAGCCACAGATCAGTTTCAGCCTGACGCATAATGGCCGGCGCACCCTTGATCTTTCTGGCGAGCAGGGGGATTTGCTGCATGCCCGGACCGCGCGGCTGCGTGCCATCATGGGGCGCGATTTTGGTGAAAACTCAATTGCCGTGGATGCCCTGCGCGAGGGCATCCATCTGACCGGGCGCGCCGGATTGCCGACCTATCATCGCGGCACGGCCCAGATGCAATATCT
>Ga0209864_1000108_pt1 | contig 14657 bp, 19 predicted proteins | sample GWRWT4_25Nov14_FD_187184 | JGI IMG/M metagenome (GOLD analysis project Ga0209864, IMG submission 187184) | Sand microcosm microbial communities from a hyporheic zone in Columbia River, Washington, USA - GW-RW T4_25-Nov-14 (SPAdes) (version 2) | ecosystem: Engineered > Artificial ecosystem > Sand...
CATCAACCCCGCCGACGTCCGCGACGCCGAACTCGGCGCGTTCTGGATCATCGCCGACACCACCACCCGGCGCTTCAACGCACTGCCCTAGCAGCTGTGCCACAGTTACCTACTGTGACCGCCCACGAAGCAGCCAGCGCTTTACTGCGCTCCGCGCGCACTGACGCCGGCTACACACAAGCCGACCTCGCCGAACATGCCGGCATCTCCGTGCGCACCGTGTCCATGCTCGAAACCGGCCGTCAAAGCAACGTCCGCACAGACACCCTGCGCGCGATCGCCGACGTACTCGGAATCGACTCGACCGCCCTCATCGCCGCCTACACCGGCGACGCAGCCGCCGTCGCGGCCGCGCCCGCTCCCGGACGTCGCCGCGGCCGCGGCCGCCGCGACCCCGGACCCACCCCAATAGATCTGACACTGCTCACCGACACCATCGACGCCATCAGCCGTGTCACCGATGCGGGAGCCACCATCAAAAGTGCCGAACTCCGCGGCGCCATCGACGACCTGGGACCGCTATCGGCCCGGCTGTTCACCGCCTACGCCCACACCATGATCGACGCCCACCCCGGCGACGCCGGCGTTGCGCATCTCATCACCAGGGAACTCAGCGCCCACCCCCACGACGACACACCAGGTCGACAACGGCTCATCGCACGCATCGACCAGATACAAAAACGCCGCCCCTAGAATCTCTCGATCCCTGGGACGGCGATCCGGCGGTGCAGGCGTGCGCCCGCCTACATCGGCGGCACCCACACCGGCATGAATTCATCCGGGTCAGCGTCGCGCGCCCACCGCAGCAACTCATCAGTCCACCGCTTGCGCGCCGACCGCCACCGCACCCTCCCCACCGCGTCGGGATCACCCGGGGCCTCAGCGGGCACGTCATCCCACGCCGCGTACACCAACGGCATCCGAGACATGCCCAACTCGCACTCCGGGTCCGGCAACCCCAGCTGCGCGTACGCCTTCGCCTTCGCCCGCCGCTCCTCTTCGACGAGCAACCGGCGTGCCCGCGGCGTCATCGGAGGAAACCCCCGTGACATCACCTCGCCCACACGCACATACAACTCTTCGAGCTGAAACACGCCACGCGTCAACGCCCCCACCCTGTCCTCCTCACACTCACGGCCAACAACATTCGATGGAGTCAGGCCTAGGTCGCCAACACTCCCGCTCGAGTAGGTCTACTGACGGACTCGTCTATCTACTATGTCAATATAAAACCTCATTGATACACCTACAGATGTGAGTGCGGCACAGTGAGTTCTCGTGACAGGTGCTCTGCTAACCAGCGACCGCGTGTGAGTCGCAAGGTCCTGCGGGGGTTCGACCCTGAACGCTTTCGAGCCGCGCGTAGCCATGCGCGCCTCTCGCGTAGCGAACTTGCGCGACTCGCTGACATCAGCGTGGGAGCCGTGCGCGCCTGGGAAGTCGGAGAGGTGACGCCGCAGGTCGACACGCTGGCGCGCGCCGCCGCCGTTCTTGGTGTTCCGATAGCTCAACTTGTTCCGCTTGAAGAGAAAGATCTCCAGCTCTTCGACCTCCGCGTGCGTACAGGCCTCACGCAGCCGCAGCTCGCCGCGGCGGCGCAACTGCCTACTACCACTCTCGCGGCGCTGGAACGTGGACATCTGAAGATGCAGCCGCATCACGCGGTTGCCCTGTCGGCTGCCCTCGCCTTGCCGGTCGAGACTGTAGAAGTCGCTTACCATCGAACCCGTACACGTCCTCCCGAACACCGGTGACCGTTACGGTCATTTATGACACTGAAGGTCAGTGAAACACCTTAAGATCGTTTATGCAACACTGGTGCTGTGGCTGAATCTCCAGTAATCAGATGCGGGTCGGAGAGGCGTACCCAGGCGGAATGTATCGACCGGGCAGGTCGGCTCGCTGCGGCTCTTCACCACCTCGGCGTCCAACAGGGGGATCGCGTTGCGCTCCTAGCTCGCAACTCGATCGATTTCCTCGAGGTCTCGTTGGCTATAGCCTCCGCGGGAGGTAACCCTGTCCCGATCAACTATCACTGGGCAGCGCCGGAAGTCGCTCACGTCATCCGCGACAGCGGCATCACCGTCATGTTCTGCGACCCGAGCCTGCGAGGTAAAGCAGAGTCCGCGATCGCGATCGCCGATGGGAACGTCCGCCTGATCAGCATCGAGCCACCACGCGACGGATACGAAACCCACGAACAGCTGATAGCGGGCAAGCCGAACCCGCTGCCGTACCAAGATGGTGCGTTACCGGCATCAATGGGCCTGATCTACACGTCGGGCACCACAGGCAAGCCGAAGGGCGTTCTGCGCGAGCGAATGACCGGGCACCAGCTACTTTCTGTGGCGGGAAGCACTGCGTCACGAATGGGTCTTCGTGACGGCGGCAGCATGCTCGTTGCTGGACCGCTTTATCACACCAGCCCGAATGCTGTTGCCCTGCTTGCTCTTCGGATGGGTGCCAACATAACCATCATGGAGTACTTCGACCCAGAGTCCTTCCTTGCTCTCGTCGAGAAGCACTCGGTCGAGCACGCCAAGGTCGTACCGACCATGCTTTCGCGCCTTCTCTCCCTGCCGGACGCGACCAAGGCGAAATACAACGTTTCGTCGCTGACACACCTGATTCATTCCGCGGCCCCTTGTCCACCGGCTATCAAGTCTCGGGCCCTCGATTGGTTCGGAGATGCGGTCCAGGAGTTCTACGGCTGCACTGAGGGCGGAACCATCACGTGGATCACTGCCGACGAGTGGAGAACGAAACCGGGGTCAGTGGGCCGGCCAATCGACGGCTCGAACGTGTCTATCGTTCGGGATGACGGCAGCGCGGCCGAGGCCGGGGAGGTTGGGCACGTGCAGGTCACCGCGCCCGAATACTGGCCACAATTCCAGTACCTGAACCGCGCGGCAAAGACGGACTTCCCAATCGACGTAGGAGACCTGGGATACCTAGACGGAGACGGATATCTCTTCCTCACCGGTCGGTCCGCTGAGGTAGTCAATGTCGGCGGCGCCAACGTCTATCCGGCGGAGATTGAGGCTGCGGCGTTGGAAGTGGAATGCGTCGAAGATGCCGCGGCTGTTGGTTACCCCTCCGACTCGGACCTTGGAGAAGAGGTCGCGCTGTTTGTTGTGCTCAGGCCCGGGCAGACCTCAGGAAACGAGGAACTGATCCGACAGCTCGCATCACGGCTCGCGGCATACAAGCTCCCCCGGACAATCGAGATCCGTTCTTCGCTCCCTCGCGACGACAACGGCAAGGTGTACAAGAAGCGCTTAACCCCTGCCGAACCGACTTCGTCGTAAGTAGGCGTCCTCGGCGTCCCGCTGGCGTTGATACCACCTGCTCCCCCGCCGGTTCGCCACCAGAAAATACGCGACGCAGGCTACAACTCCCACGATGTTTGTGGTGAGAGTCGCCAACCCCAGGGTGACACTGACAGGGCTCTCATCGGCCACGTGGCTGCCTGTCGTCAGGATGGCAATTACACCTGCGATTTTCCAGGTTCCCCAGACGACTCCGAATAGGCCACCCACGGCCACGAGCCATCGAGCCGGACCAATCCGAGGCGCCTTCAACGCGGTCCAGCCCAACGTGCCGACTGGAATCATGATCCAAGCAGCGAAGACGATCTCGTACACCACCACACCTGGCAGGTGGCCGTAGTCGGTGAGGAAGTTCGAGCTCGGGTCCAGGTTGTATCGGCTGAGGCCCAGGTTGATCGCGGCAATGCTGACGCTCGCCAGCAGGACGAGAAAGAGAAGGTGGCGCTGGAGTCTCGAGTCAGTCCACTGGTCTAAGCCAGCCTCTCGATCCTCTTTTTGTCGGAGCGCCATCATCACCCCGACACAGGCGCAACCGCCCAAGACCGCGGACGTGGCACCCCAGGTTCGTTCTGGAGTAGTCAACGGGCTACGCCCAGGATCAGTCAGTGGCACATAGTTCTCGCCCGTGAGGCTGTAGAAGAGTAGACACATTCCGAACGCCACCGGAATGACGTTGCGATACCACCCGCCGCGGGTAGCGACCACCAACCCCACCAACGCGAACGCCCAGCAGGCCGCCCCCAGTAGATGGGCCGTCGTCATGCTCCCAGCCCGACGACTCCAAACGCGGTCGCGAGATCGAGCGACTGTCGATCGCGGCGCGACTTGCGGCGAGCGATCTGTGAACCCAGGCGCAAGGCGAACGTTTCCGCGTCGACCTCGGCGGCGGTGCACCTCCCACATCCTTCGTGGCGGGCGAGCAGATGCCACGCCTCGTGCCCCGCGATGTGGATCTTGTGATCGCTGGACGCGACAGCGGGCACCCCGATAATCGCCGTTGACCGGTCAGCGGACCAGACAGCGAGACCGGTGAGGTCGCCGACGGTGAACTCGGTGAGTTCCATGTAGCGGACCTCGACCCCGCCGAGTGCTCGACCAAGTCGGCGCTCGAACTCGGCAAACGACCACTCCCCGTCCGGAGTGATGGCAGATGCCAGTCGGTACATATCGCGCTTGGTGGTCAGATGAAGCAGAGGTGAACTCATGATTCGGTCCCGTTCTTCTCGGACTCCAGCACCTGCCCAATCTCACGTAGCAGACGAGCGAGATCACTACGGCCCCCCGCTGACAACTCGTCAGCCCGAAGCCCTGCAACCTGGAGTCCGGTCTGGGCAATAGCGGCCTCAACCTCTTGTCCAACCGTTCGGCGCGCTGCTAGCGAGAAGTGATCGGCTGGGACCCCAAAGAAGGTGCACAGCGCATCGCGCACGTCAGCGTCGACCTTGTACACGCGACCTTTGCGAATACGCCAGATGTACTGACGATCTACCTCACGATGGATCTGTTGGGATACCCACTCGGCCATCTGACCGTTGGCGTTGCGATCGCCGCCCGGCCACTTTGCGTCACACAGACGGTTGAGTTCGACCGCAAATTGCGACACGTCCTCTCCTTTGCGCATCCCCTCATCATGCCACCCACCTGATCGTGTGTGTCAGTAGTATCCTGAGCGATTAGGGTGACGTTTTTAAATGATGACCGTAAAGTTCAAAGTCGTGGCGTGTCGCTACGGCATACCAGCGTTTAGTACCAACAGAATGAGTGCCATGGCCGGACGCCCCCGTAAAGACCCCGCAGGACTTGAACTGGTGCATTGCACCGTGAAGATGCGTCAGGACGTCAAACGGGTCGCGAAAGCGGCCGCTCAACAGCACGGCCTTACGCTCACTGACTACCTCTGCGCACTCATCGCGGAGGACAACCCCACCGAGTTGAAGTCGGTGCGACTGCTCCAGGAGGTGCTACCCGAGTCTGCGTAAACCGTTGAGCAACAGAACAATTTGATGCCCGGCGAAATTCTCACAGGCTAAACGAAGAAACCCCCCGGTGGCTGCCGGAGGGTCTTCGGATCAAAGTTTGTGAATCGAGTTCCCGCTCGATTCAGCTGAGACTTTCGGCCCCCCCGCAAAGAAGGACTGTCTTGTCTGACAGAGCCGATACTAGCGCGCACCCTGACGGTGCCGCAATCGCTCAACCCGTCGTGTCGGATCACGAATCCGACACAGACCCGGTTACCCCATATGCCGAGTTCCACCGCGTGATGCGCGGCCCAAGCTTTGGCACTGGCCCGCTCGACCTGGCGTTCACCGTCGCGGCACCGGTTGCTGGTGTCCCCAAGGGCTCCCCGATCGACTCTCATTTCGATCCCGCGGTTCTGATGGCCCGTGCGGAGGCTATCGGCGGCGGACAGGCCTCCGCCGCGGTGTGCGGGGCAGTGCGCCCCGAGCTGCTGATCATTGACGTCGACGGCTGCCTCGACCAGGTGAAGACACAGGTGATCGCCGCGGCCGCCGACACCGGCGCCGTGTACGGGTACGAGACGGCATCTGGCTCCCCGAATTCAGGACACCTGGGCTTCGCCGTTACCCCAACGATCCGCGCGGCCGCGGCCACGGCGATCGACGCCGTACGAGTCGCGCACGGCCTGACCAAGACCGACGTCGACATCCGTAAGCCGACCCACCACCTGCGGTTTCCCGGGTCAGCATCGTTGAAGGGCTCCGGCCGATGCGTCCCGGTCACCATCGACGGCACGCCGATGACCGCGATCGCCGCCGCCAACCGTCTGAAAGCGGCGCTGGCCGCCGTCGACGACGGCGCCCTCGACCTCGAGGTGACGCCGGCCGCGCCGCGACCGCGCTCTGTCGCCTCCCCTCCCCCGACCGCCAGACCCGCCGCGATCTTCGCCGATGACGACGGAGACATCAGTCGGTGGGAGCTGGAGCCCGAGCGGGCCTGGCGTGCACCTACGCCGATCACTCAAGACGGCTTCAAGGTCCTGGATCAGTCCGTCGACCCCAAGCTCCGCGCACGGGTCATGCGGTCGCGGACATCGGGCTACAAGCTCTCGGCAGCAGACAAGGCCCGGTGGGACAAAGAGAACGGGTCGCAGCTGGCTACCAATGGCGCGTGGGTCCTGTGGAGGGCTGGGATCAGGAGCTGGAGTGTCGCGCGGCACTACTACCGCCGCCACGCGTGCTTCACGAAGTACGCCGCCCGTGACGCCGAAGCCCGTGCGGCCGGTAAGAAGCCGGTTCACTGCTTCCAGGAATGGCAGAAGGTGAAAGAACGCGCCCAAAGCTACCGGCCAGCACTCCCTGTCGACGAGGCCACGTTTATCGACCGGGTCCTTGTCGAGGTCGCGCAATGGGACGACGCAGACGCCGTCGCAGGGGCCGCGCACGCAATCCACGAGGTGTTCGCCGATGGGCGAGGTGCGTTCATCGCCCGACCGCTGGCCGAACGCACGGTAGCGATGTGGCTCTCGGTATCCCCCACCACCGCCCGTACCCGCTTAAACACGCTGGTCGAGCGAGGACTACTCACCCTCGAAGTGCCTCACGACCGTCACACCGCCCGGCATGAAGCCCACTGCTATCGCCTGCACCTACCGTCACCGAAGTACCGGACTAAATCTGTGCATGACGTGACACGGGGGGGTACCTACACCCACGCCCTCTGGGGGGATCTCGGGCAGGACACCCGCCATGTCTACGAGAAGCTGGGCACCGAGCGTGTCCCTACAGCGGTTTTAGCTACAGCCACTTCCCAGAACCCCGGTTCACGAACTCACGGCGTCCTGCGACAACTGAGGGCACTGGAATCCGTGGGCTTAGCCGTGCGACACGGAAGCGGAAACACCACCACGTGGTCACGTGGCAGTGCGTCCCTTGGCGAGGCGGCAGAGCGGGTGGGCTCGTTTGATCGCCACCGGCTCCTCGTAGCAGCCATCAATGTTGAGCGTAAGGCCTGGCACGCCACGAGCCACCGGACTAGCGCATCAGCGCGGAAGCGGCTGCTCTACCTGCATCGACGGCAACACGTTGCGGCATCGCAGTCGTCTGTCACGGAAGCGGTCAACGGGGCGCGCCAGCTGCAACTCGTAGATCGGAGCGCGGTGGAATCCGATTGGCGCCACCCTCGACTGGAAGCGGTTTTGGCCTACAGCGGAGAGAGTTCGCGGGCGCAGGTGAGTGGGACAGAAATACCCAGCCCGCGGAGAGTGAGAGCCACCGATCGCGGGTCGTAGGGCAGGTTGAAGTGTCCGACGCCGTTGATTTCGCATCCGTCCTGCACCACAAAGTTCGTCACCGAGGCTGCGACCGGAAGCTGGGTCTGCGACAGATCCGTGTTCAACTCGTCGGTTCTCGAGTTAACGGTCGTGTAGGTGATCCCAGGCAGGAGCGGACCGCCGGCATTCAGTCGATTTAGCAGCGTAGATTGCGTCAGACGTTCAGCGATTGCTTGACCAGTGACTTGTTCGACGATGTCGCCGACTGGAAGTCCGGCCGCCCGAAGCCGTGCAGCAACTTGAGCCAAACGCGGTGACAGTAGACCGGTTTGGGTTGTGCCCAACGTGACGAGTCGATTAGCTGCTTTGCTCCCACCGAGGAACTTTAGGTAATAGCGGGCAACGATGCCGCCTTGCGAGTGGGCTACCAGGTCGACGCGACCGGCGCCAGTTTTGCTCTGCACTACATCAATGAATTTTTTGAGCTCGCCAGCGGACGTCTCGATCGGGCCAGTCCCGAAGACGCCCGCCGTTCGGCCGATCAGATCTCGGCCCTTGCCGAAGTTCAGAGAGAACACGCAACGCTTGGCGTCGCGCAGCGCGGGCGTCAGGGCGGACCAGGTGTCAAAAGCGTTCTCCCAGGTCCCATGGACCAGGACGACGGGAGGGCTGGAGGACGTGCATCGGAAATCGTTGGCGCCGACTGGACTGACGACTCCCCGAGCGAACGATTGAACTGCTGCGTCGGTGAATGTCGCAACACGCGGTGCTGCACCTGCGGTGCCCCCGCCGGCGACGACCGAAAAGGACAACGCCAAGACAGCGAGGAGTGCTGTTCGAAGGTGGTTCATCGTTGGGACGATACGCAACCGAATGACCGTGTAGCTCACAACAGGCTGATATTTGCTGGTCCAGCTCTCATGCAGTTAGTCGATGCACTACTAGCTAGCCAGCTATACGCGCCGGCGACCGGTAATAGCTAGATAGGTAGCTAGATGGGTAGACAGGCAGCTAGATAGATAGCTACTCTGTTGGAATCAGGATCTAGGTAGATAGCTCGCCAGCTACCTACCTAGGTACCTATCAATCACAAGACGACAACCTAGATAGCTGGCTAGCTATCTACCTAGAAGGGAAGACTGTGAAACTCGCATTCCTGAACCAGAAGGGCGGGTGTGGCAAAACCACCGTGGCCACCAACGCCGCAGTCACATTGGCTAACGCGGGACGCCGAGTGCTCTTAATCGACGCGGACCAGCAGCAGAGCTCGCTCGACTGGGCGCAAGCGAGGGCGGCAGCGACCGTTCCCCTCGCCACAGTCAACGTCGTCGGATTACCCAGGCCAACCATCCATAAGGAGATCGACGATCTCGCAGCGTCCTATGACGACGTCATCATCGACGGGCCGGCCCGAGTCGAAGGCGTCGCACGGTCTGCTGTCCTGGCGGCTGACATTGTCCTCATTCCGGTCCAACCGTCGCCGTACGACATCTGGGCGAGTGCGGAAATTACACAGATGATCGAGGACTCCCTGGCGGAGATCGACGCGCGGTACCTGATCAACAGGAAGCTCTCTGGGACGGCACTCGGTAGGGAAGTCCGGAAAGCGCTCGAAGAGACGGGCGTGCCGGTCCTCGACAGCACGATCGGTCAACGAACCATCTTTGCCAAGGCGGCCAGTGAGGGGTTAGCCGCTCTAGAACTCGACAAAGACAGTGACGCCGCCGAGGAAGTGTCCGCGGTACTACGTGAGATCCATGCATACTAGATAGCTAGATAGATAGCCGAGAGGACGCCACAATGGCACTTAGCGCGAAACGCCCTGGAACCACTGACCGCAAACCGGTCGACGATAAGACTCTGGACGCCTGGGTCGAGGGAGCGGCCACGGCCGCTCTGCCCACTCAAGTTGAACCACAGTTATCTCAAACGCCGCCGCCACAAGTAGCGCGTACGCGCAGGCGCGTGGGTGAACCCAGTGTGCAACTCGGAACCAAGGTCGCGTTGTCGGTTGCCGAGCGAATCGCAGACATCGCAGACGCGACGGGGGAGACGAAACGCGCCGTCATCGAACGGGCGATAAACGGACTGCCTGACATCGTCGCCTAGCCAGGCCCATTGCATCGAACGGGTGTTCGATATAGGTTGGCGGAGCGTGGCCCGGGGGGACGTTGGAAGCGAAACCCCGGCCACGCGCAATGATGACGGTCTCTGTCGCGGAAGTCAGGAACGTTCCCGTGACCCGCGCCCCCGACGAACCGCTCCATCTGTTCCAAGCGACCGTCGAACAGACCGGCCCGGGGGAGTGGTCGGAGTCGCGACCACTCAGATGCTTCCGCGACCACGATCTCGCGCGACCCCGGGCAATGCTGGTGGGTTGGGTTCCTGTGTGTCTTGTCAAGTAACGGTATGTTCGAACGCCCCGCGGCAGGATCAAGGCTCGTGCTGATGTGAGCTGTATCTGCCTTCTAGCTGGTGGGGACTGCCGGTGTAAGCCCGAGCCTCGAGTGCCGAGCTGCCGTGAGGTGCCGGGTTGGGTAGTCGAACATTTTGTCGAGCGCGATCTGCCTAGTTTGTGACTGGTTTTTTGAAGATGAGGGTGCGTTGGGCAACGAAGTTGATGCTGGTCGCTGCGCCTTGGGCGATGACGAAAGCTGCGGGCAGTCGCCACCATTGTTGGTGGGGTAGGACGGCGACCATGGCGGAGTTGATTCCGACTTGGATGGCGAAGGTGATGGCGTAGAGCGCGACCACTGCGACGAACCGTCTTCTGCTGGTGGCGGCTTGAAATGTCCAGCGACGGTTGATGATGTACGCGACGGTGGTTCCGGCGATGAAGCTGAGTGCTTTAGCTAGGGCCAGCGACGACCCGGCGACTATCAGCGTGGCATAAAGTCCGGCGTCAACAACGCTAGCTAAACCGCCGACGACCGCGAACCGCATCAGCTGACCGAACAGAAAGGGCGGCCGGTCCGCCGCCGTATCGGGTGGTGGGACCGTCATCGTGGTGCGTGGCGGTGAGGGCGCCGCCTCATCTGTGTCTGTGGTGATCGGGGTTGTTCCTGTGGTGTCACGCGGGGCTGTTCTTGCCGTGCATACCTCGTCCCCAATTCCAGAACACGATTTAGCTCGGTCATATCAGTTGACTGGGTGATCAATCCCCGCCACGACAACTCCTCGACAACACCGGCCATGTCACCATCGTGCCAACTGGAGTCGAAGCACCTCAGACAGCCTGGCCTCAGCGTGTGGCAGCGAACGGGTGGCTTAGACCCAGTAGGCGACGCGGGAACGGTAGTTGCGGAGAACTAGAACCGCGGCAGTGCATCCAAGTGTGGTGCAGCCTAGGACGATCCACCAGTGATAGGCCTGGACGTGTTGTCCGGTCAGTGGGCCGCGGGTAATTTCGAGGTAGTGAAACATCGGATTTATTTCCACTAGGCGTAAGCGGGTGGAATGACGGTTGCCGTGGATGTCGTGGGTGGTCCAGATGACTGGTGTCAGGTAAAACACCAGCAGCACGGCGGTGGTGAGTAGCTGACTCAGGTCCCGCAGTCGGGTGCACAGAATGCCGAACACGATGCTCGCCCATACGGCGTTGATCATGAATATTGTTAACCCGGGGATGATGAGCAGGATGGTGGCGTCCACCGGCTGGGGGTATATCGCCATGATGACCAGGTAGATGACGATGTTGTGGGTAAAGATGATCAGTTGACGCCACACAAGCCGGTAGACGTGCACGCTCAATGGGGCTGGGACTTGTTTGATGAGGCCATCGTTGGACGTGAACACCACGGAGCCTTCAAGGATCGACTGCTGAATGAAGTTCCAGAAGATCAGTCCGAGAGTGACGTGTGGCAGAAACGTGGACACATCCTGGTGAAATAGCTGCGAGTACAGCAGGCCCATCGCCGCTGCGGTCACCGCTGTGGCCAAGGTGATCCACAACGGCCCCAACACCGAGCGGCGATAACGTTGCTTGATGTCCTGCCAGCCCAGATGCGCCCACAACTCACGCTGCCCGAGACCGGCCCGCAGGTCGCCGATAGCGCGCCGTGTACTGCGCGCAGCCTGTTGCCCCGCAACGGGGGGCTGTTCGGCCAGCATCACGGGTTAGACCAGTTCGAGGCGGCGGGCGAAGTTACACCAGGCGTCGACAGCACCTGCGCGGGCGAGCAGCGTCCCCACCCCGACAGAAACTGTTTACTCGTGCTTACATGACCAGCCACCGACACACCCTAGCCACCATCAGGCGGCCGCTGGGTCGGAGTGTGCGGTGTAGTCGCGGGTCAACCTGTCCCGTGTTCGAATGCGGGGCTAGTTTGCTGACCCGGCAGGGGTTCGAGCATGTGCCGCAGTCCTAGTCTCTCGCTGGTCTGTCATTGCTCGGCCCAGGGGAGGGCGATGGCTGTGGCAATTCGGCCGGCGACAACGACCCAGTGGCCACCAAGTGCTGTGAGGTCCGGTCCTCCGTCACGTGCTTGTCCTGGCACCAGCAATTGTGCGTGGAACGTGCCTTGTGTTGGGTTCGCGGGGTCTGGGCTGAGCACGAGCTCGGCATCGTCGAAGCCGAGCCAGCGGCCGGTGAGTGGAAACCAGGTTTTGTAGACCGTCTCTTTTGCGGAGAAGAGCACGGTGTCGAGGTGAAGTCCCGACATCGACGCGGCGGCCAGCGCAGTTCGTTCCGCGTCGCTACTGATGGTGGTGAGGACGCCGCGCGGAAGTGGGCGATCCGGTTCGGCGTCGATCCCGATGCTCCGAAAACCAGCCGAATGTCCAAGTGCCGCAGCGCGGTACCCGTCGCAGTGAGTGATGCTGCCCACCAGTCCGTCCGGCCAAATGGGGCTGCCGCGCTCGCCACGGAGGATCGCTACCTCTGGCCAGCCGAGTTGAACCATCGCGCGACGAGCGCAGTGGCGAGCCGAGACGAATTCTCGTCGCCTTTTACCCAGGGACGAAGCGATGAGGGCTCTCTCCTCATCGAACGGCTCGAGTCCGGGTGGGTCGTCGAGCAACTCTGAATGCGCGACCATGGGCGGCAGAATTTGCTCCAGCATCACGGGACATGATGCCCGACGCTGGTCATGTCTCTGGCTGTGAGGGGACCGCCCGGGTCCAGTGTCTGGGGTGAACCGAACTCGCCGCTGATGCACCAAGTCGGATCAGGAGTTGATCCTGCACACTGGGCAGATGAGTTCGTGCGGACTGGCAGATGATGTAGTGGTGCACCCTGCTATCGCGGGTAGGCGTAGTCCGATGCAGTTCGACCGGGCTACCGATGTCAGCACTGCTGCGCTGGACGCCCTTCTGGATGCAGCGAGGCTGGCGCCGTCGGCGGGCAACTCGCAGCCCTGGTCGTTCATCGTTGGGCGCCGAGGCGATCGAGTCCACGCTCGCATCGTGGGGCATCTAGCAGCCAGTTCGGCTCGCTGGGCGCCCGACGCCTCGGTGATCGTCGTCAACCTCGCGCAGGTGCTGGTGGAAGGAACCGAGTGGGAATACTCGGAGTTCTCCCGATACGACCTCGGCCAGGCCGTGGCCTACATGACTCTGCAAGCACGATCCCTTGGTATGGACGCCCACCAATTCCGGGCCTTCGACCGAGATGGGGTAGCGGTCGAGTTCGGGGTCCCGCCCGAGTGGGAAGTCACCTCCATGACTGCGTTCGGCCACTCCGCCGACTCGCACTACGATACGCCGCAACCAGACTCGCGCCAACGTCAAACCCGTGACGAGCTGACCTGGGCGCGAGATCTAGGATCGAGCGGAAAGTAGCTGTGTATCAGTTCATTTGCGGCTACGTCAGATAACCGGCAACAAGCAGTTGTTCTCCGACGATCGCGTGGTTTGTGGGGTGACCACGCCGAGCGTCCTAGTCGTCAGGCGGGTTTGCTTCGTCGACGGGCATTTACACCCACTTCTGCGTTGTTGCGCACTGTCCGAATCAACGGTTCAGGTTTGGCGTCGGCCCACTTCCATACGTGTTCTAGGGCTGCGCCGAGTTCCTCGCCCCGAGGGGTCAGTTCGTAGGACTTGTCTGGGAGCTTCTTGACGATCTCGGCGTGCGTAAGGGCAGCGAGCCGATCAGCCAGCATGCTTGATGAACAGTTGCCCATCCGACGACGTAGTTCCAGAAATCCCAGTGGGCCGGGCTCGAGTTCCCAGACCACACGAAGAACCCAACGATGTCCGAGCAGGTCCATTGCCGCGTAGACGCCGGCCTCGCGGTCGCCCGCGCCGAGTCCAGCGCCTCTTGTGCTTCTCATTTCGAACCACCATACTTTGCTTCTAAATCAGAAGTGCTGGCGGGAGAGTAGATGACAATGGCTGAGCAGAAGACGATCTTGGTGACCGGAGCCTCGCGGGGAGTGGGGGCTGAGACGGCGCGAATTCTTGCGGGTCGCGGTCATCACGTGGTCATCAACTACCGTGAGAAGCGGCGGCGCGCAGAGACCCTGGTTGCCGAGATCGTGGCAGCGGGCGGGTCTGCGTCGGCGATCGCAGCCGATCTCACCGATGCACCTGCGGTGACAGCGATGATCGATCAAATTGCCGCGTCTGCAGTCGGTTTGGATGCGATCGTGCTAAATGCTTCCGGCGGTCTGGAACGCGGAGCCGACGCAGATTATCCGCTCGCCCTCAACCGCGACGCTCAGCTGGGTGCGCTTGATTCAGCGCTTCCGCTGATGGTAGCTGGATCAAGAGTGGTCTACGTGACCAGCCACCAAGCGCACTTCGTTGGAACGCGGGCTGCGCCGGATGACTACCTGCCGGTTGCACTGAGCAAACGAGCTGGCGAAGACGCGATTAGAGGTCGTCACGGCGAGTTGGCAGCCACCGGGGTTGGCCTGTCCGTGGTCTCCGGAGACATGATTGAAGGGACCATGATCGTGCGGCTCTTGCACCGCCGAAATCCTGGCGCGGTCGACGAGCGTCGTGACCTGGGGCCGTTGCCGACGATCACGGAGTTCGCGGCAGCGGTGGCTGATGAAGTTGAACAGCAAAGCCCTGTCGCGCGAACAGTTTTCGTCGGTGGCAACGACTATCTCGCATCATGACTTGCCGGACCGACGGACTCGTCTACGGGTGGAGAC
>Ga0209864_1000111_pt1 | contig 14459 bp, 27 predicted proteins | sample GWRWT4_25Nov14_FD_187184 | JGI IMG/M metagenome (GOLD analysis project Ga0209864, IMG submission 187184) | Sand microcosm microbial communities from a hyporheic zone in Columbia River, Washington, USA - GW-RW T4_25-Nov-14 (SPAdes) (version 2) | ecosystem: Engineered > Artificial ecosystem > Sand...
CCGATCTCGATGATGCCGAATTTGGCGCCTGCCGTTGGGCTTACCCAGGCGCTAGACGGGGACATCCGCAACTTCTCCCCTGCTTTTACCTCGACGCCGCTGGCCCATACCTGCGGCAACCCCGACCAGAAGCAGCCGTTCAAGACGCTGGAGGTAAGTTCGTAGTGAGTCAGGGCCAGGTTCACTAAATCTTCGAAGGGGGGTGCGTCGATATCCACGCCCACGCAGTCGGGGCTGATGAACGTGAACGGTATACGCTGCATCGGCTGGCCGTTCATGCGTGGGAAATACTCCTCCAGCGTCACGTCAATGTCGTTCACAGCGTCGTAGGCCATTACCCGAACGCGGTAGGTGACTGTCGGAAACCCGTTCGGGTCGAGTTCATCGTAGAGGTCGAGGACACGAAAGCGCGTCTGCTCCGTGTAGGTGAACTCGTCATCAGGCTCGCAGTGCTCTTCCTGGATAACCACCAGCGAAAGTACAGTCTCGTTCCCGACTCGGCGGGTCGCCCAGTTGGTGATCGCTTCGGCCTCGATCTTGTGGATGCTGGGGCGGAGATTTAGTCGCAGCGCATCGGCGAGCGTGGCTGCTGACCCTACATTCGGATAGTTCGTGAAAAGGCCACAACGGCCCGTAGTCAGCACTTCCTCGATCACTTCGCCGATGAGGATGCTCAGGGACATGCCCGACAAGGTGATGTCGTCCAGCATCGGCAGGACGGAAGGCGGGACTGTGACTACGGGTGGCTTGCGCTGAAGTAAGCCCTTGCATCCCGTCACAGTGCGGAAGGGGCTGTTGTAGAGCGGGGTGCGTTTCAGGCGGGCTTCGTAGGAGTCGTCCATCTCCTCGGTGTAGCGAGGGAGGTAGGTTTCGCGCTTCTCGTGGAGAACGCGAGTGCCGCCTTCGATGACATCCGAACACATCTCCCAAACTGGCGCATAGATTTCGTAAGACGGATGCTGGGTGCGAACCCCTTTGATTGCTGCCATGCTATTACCTCGCTTTTAGGCTGTTCACCTTTCGCGGGATGGTATCATGGGGTTTTGTTTAAATCAAACTTAAGGCATATCGGGCCAGTAGCGGTTTCCCTTTTTGATGTTATCTTCTTTGGGTATGATTTGTAGGTTGTGCTCGCAATGAAGGCCGCATACCAGACGGGACTGTAATGGGATAATGTGATCGACGTGATAGGCTACGCCGTATATCGTCTGGTAGTCCGCCGATACCGCATACAAAACCCTTATCGCGGCCTGATCGGCCCACAACGGTGTAGCCCGCAACTTATATGCGCGCCTGCGGGCAGCAGCGGCGGCTACTTCACTCTTAGTCTCCTGCCGGCGTTTTCGTGCGTTCTGTGCTATCCCGGGCTTGTTTTGTTCTCTGTACCCCGCATTTCTGGCTAGGTCTCTTTCTCTGTTTTTGTAGTACCCTTCTAGGCCTTTTCTTCGTTTCTCTTCCAAGTTTTTAGCGCGGTTAGCGGAATTTCTTGCTGCTATCGCTGATTTATTTTCTAAGTGGTATTTGGCGTTCAGTTCAGCGTACTTTTGCGCGTTACGCTCCCGGTATGCATCGCTGCATGGCTTGCAATCGCCCGGTAGCCCTTTTCTAAGATACCTCTCAGTAGCGCACCCGCACTTTCTGCAAAATTTGATTGTCATTCAGATACTCCTAACAGTTTTTGAAGTTCGCATCAGTAATCCCCCGGTTAGGCGGAGAAAAAGGCTGGCCAGCCTCTGTCCTGATGCAAGATGCTATCCTACCACGTTTCCGTCAGAAAACGCGAACTTTCTGCATGTACTGCGGCTTTATTAGCCGAGCGAACGCCCGACTCGCAGCGTCAACGATGTCATCTTTCTGCTTCTTCTCGCCGTTAAAGCTCTTGAATTCTTGCAGCACAACGTCGTTCCACGGCCCTGCCACCATATCAGCATTTCCGGCGTTAATTTGGGCCGCGAAGACCTCGCCTCGGGTTAGTTTGGACCCCGTTTCAAGCGAGGTCACCACCCGGTATCCGGCGAGCTTCTTGATGAAGTTCGTGACGGCGAAGATACCCGCCGAGCCGGGGTCTGTAGGTAAGTCCTGCTGAACGTCAACACCATCGTTTTGAGTCGTGGTTATGAGCTGCGCTTCAACTTCCTCAGGTCGTCCACGGAAGCGCAAGACATCGGCTATGACGTACCTCTCAGTGGCCGGGTTGTACCCTAATTTGAAGCCTACGGTCCAGTCGGGGTCCTTACCCTTCACAACAGCCGATGCGGCAAAATCCCAGCCTCTGACGTAGCGGCACCCTGCCGGAGCAGCCGGTATGATGTTGATCTTCTCTGGCCGGAAGACACCGCCGTCTTTTGCCTTGAGGGGGAACCCCTCCCACGTATTCAGGTACAGATCGTAGTCGGCGATCTTGTCCGCTTCCATCTCCTCCCACACACCGTCTGGTACGAGGTGCCGGGGCATGTCGAAGATGGTGACCTTCTCCAAGTCCATCCGTTTGGGGTCGTGATTGGTAACGAAACGGACATAGGACGCATCCGTCTCAAGCCCCGTATTCATGGAGACCCAGATTTCGGAATTAGGGGTTCGGACAACGGTAGGTATGAGGATCGACCACGAGTACGCCGTTACATCATCGGCTTCTTCCACCCAAGTGATCGTTGCGCCCTCGATCGACTTGACATTTTCCTTTATGTGAAGTCCGAGCCCTTTAAAGATGGCGGTGGAACCAGTAATCTTGGAGCGGAGTTCGTTGTCCGTGATGTCGAAATAGGGGCGTAGACCCAAGGCGTCTATCTTGTCCACCAAGAGCTTATGCACGCTGTCTGACATGCTCTTGTGTACTTCCCTCGCACATACAACCCGCTCTTTGCCGGTGTGCATTCTGAGGATCACGGCCAGGGCAAATTGGTGGCTTTTGAATCCCGCCCGCCCGCCGTATCTCACGAAATAGCGCTTGCGCTTATGCCCCGGCGTGACTAGACGCCCGTTGTTGTCGTAGACGGGATCTGAGTTCGCTTGGAAGATCGAGGCGAATTTGTCGGGGATGAAGAGGTCGGTTACTTCGCTCATCCCCCAATACTACACCACCTACCCCCGAACCTTCAAACTCCGAGTGTAATCCGACATGCAATCAGAATCGCACCAGCGCCTCCCCGGCTCGACGACCTCCTCGCACCACAAACAAAAACCCGTAGCCTCAAGCGCCGGATCAGGCACCCGCGCAGCCGCGATGCAGCGATCTCTGTCCATCTGCTCCAGATCGGAAGCACGATCGAATTGGTCAGCCATTCTTTTTCCCCTTACTCACTGGCCGTTGCGCCATGAAATTCCCACACCGATCGTCGCCGCCTTCGGGTTTGAAATCCGAGAACGACTGGTAGCGGCTCGCCGGTTCGGCGGTGAAGCGGATGCACAGTTCGTGGCTCGGACACTTGTTGTTGCAGCACATGGTAAAATCAGCGCACATCTTCTCAGACCCCTTTCAAGTTGTTTTCCACTTCGAACTCCTGCACCGCGGCGCAGTATTTTGCATTCTCCTGTCCCTGGACTACTTCACAGTACGGCGTCTCGCCGGGGGTGTCAGCGTTCAGCGAATTACACCCCTCGCAGCTTCCTCCGCCGAAATATCTATGCCAGTAATCTTCAGCGAAGCGGTACTTGCTGCATCGTCCTACGAACTTCCTGTGCGGGAACTTGTAGGCTCCGCAATCGCACACGCCGGCAGGGTGGGTGTGCTCTGTCTTTACCCGGTAGGTCTCGACATACCACCTCCGGCCTCCGCATCTCGGGCACTCAGGCTGCTTCTTGTATGCCTCTGGCCTCTTCGGGAGGGTCTTGCGCTGGGTACACTTTACGCCATCGGTTCTAGTCAAACAACGGCAGGGTATGCCCATGCTATTCTGGAAACCCCTCAAAGTGATCTGATTGTGCCACTGTCAGTTGCCCGAGTTCGATTTCTGGTTCGTCAGACACCGAACTATCCATCGCGAAGTCGGTGGCCATGCCCATCGCTGTGAACATCTCCAGAGCCAGTGCAAGAGCCGTGTTCTGGCTGTCGCAGCGAACGTGGAGCATGATCACGTAGCTGGGGTTCGGGGCTTGCTTGGTGGCGCTCATATCAACTCCCTAGCCAACTTCTCTTCTTCAGCTTCACGTCGAAGCACCTCAGTGACGTTGATCCGCCCGTTCTTGTGCCTCGGTAGTCCGTCATCAGGAACCTGCTTCGGCGCGAACCCGAAGTTCCCGCACGTTGGACACTTCACCTTCAGCCCCTCACGAGCGATGGCGCGGCCTATGGTGCTCTGGTCCACCTTGAACCGCTTGCTGGCTTGGTACGCCGTCCGTGTCGGGTCGTCGGCCAGCCAGGCCAGCGCGATCCTCGTCTTATCCATCATGGTAACCTCCCATCTTTTAGAAGCGTGGAAGCCCGGTCCTTGAGCTTACAGGCCATGTAGTCGGTGCCTACGACCAGCACCCCGCCGTTCAGCAGGTGGAGGAACGCTTGTTCGGTCTCCTCCTGCCGGCCTAACGCGCGCTTCGCCACCTCCTCGGTAACGCGGCTGCTGGCCTCAACCTGCTGAACCAGCATCTGCGCGATGAAGAACAGCACGACAGCGGCAAATGACAGCGCCCAAGTGAGAACGGTTCTCAACGGTACGCGGTGGTTGCGCCAGCCAAGGCCGAAAGTACGGCGCAGGAGGCCGAGTTGGGGTAGTTTAGTTTTGGTCATGCTGTTCTCCCTAAGACGCGAACCACTGTAGTGGCGTACCACTGACCGCCGCGCGCGGTGTTTACCCCCAGCATGTTCATCTGCTCGGCGATGCCAGCGAGCGACATGCCGGATGCCTGGTACTGCTTCATCATAGGGCGAACGCGGCTAGCGAACTCATCTGCTGCTTTAAAACCTGATTGGGAGCCACGAGACAGGGCTTCTTTGCGCTTGTGGGCCCCGAGCGTGGTCTTGGGTCCGGGTTTCCACGAAGGGTCTGCCGCGCGCTTGGCGGCGAGTGCGGATTTCGTTCTTTCGCCGATCATTTCACGTTCTTTCTGGCCGACAGCGGCGTAGATGTGCAGCATCATGGGGTCCACGTCAACGCCAAGGTTGGCTACGAAGAAAGGCACCTTGGAAGCCATGAGTCCGCTGACGAAAGCGACCTCACGGCTGAGACGGTCAAGCTTGGCGACCAGAACCGGGGCTTTGAGCTTCTTGGCGCGGGCCAGGGCGTCCTTCAGCACCGGGCGGGCGTCCAGACCGTTCTTGCCGCTGGATACCTCGGTCAAGACAGCGGTGATCTCAAAGCCTTCTGCCTGAGCGAACTGGCGAACTGCGGCTTCCTGTGCGGCGAGGCCGAGACCAGAGCGGCCCTGCTCAGATGTCGATACCCTCAGATAAACGATTGCTGGTTTCATTTCTCTTCTCCTTGGTGAAGTGACTGTCTACACTTCACAGTATAGAGTAACGCACAAGAAATGCAAGTATTATTTGATGCGGTCGATCAGCGAGATCGGGAACGTCCGCTTGCGGTCGAGGTGGTAGCCGTAGAACGCCACGAGTACGATGATGCCGAAGAGCCAGAAAACCCATTCAGGGGCGGCGAAGTGATCGAGCAGCAGGAACCAGACCGCGATCCCTGTGATCGGGAACTTCTGGGGGAGATCGCTGGGGGCGATGACGAACTTGGGGCCGAGTTGAGGCTTCAATTTTGGCTCCTGCTGAACCATTTGATCCCGTCGGGCACGGTAGCCGGTCTCCGCTTCTCCTTCAGCAACTCGAACAAGTACCCCTGCGCCCCGAAGATGATAGCGCACAGGTCTTCCTCGATATCGGCGGAGGCGTTCGGGTCTTGGACAACGAACCCGCGGTGGCGTGTCCACAGGTGTAGGACGTGGCGCCACAACCCTTTCATGTACGCCGCGAGGGGGATACCCTTCTGCCAGTTGTCAGGATCGCGCACAGAGCCGTCTGGTTGCTCTCGGTGCTTGTTCAGGTACTCGCAGTATCGCTCGATCACGATGGGCGACAGCGCCCCTTCAGGGTCATATCTGCCGGTATCGCCAGAGCGCGTGGCCCCGGTGTTAAATTCTCTTACGCCTGACATGTGTCCTCCTGCAACGGGTTTGGAAGGGTAGACATCGGATGAATCTGAAATTTGGCGACTAGGTATGCGTAGTGGGCTTCCTCCGCCGTAGCGAAGAAGCCCAAATGCTTTCTTTTTCCGTTTAGCTTTATTCCACTCTCGAAACGCTTCGCGTTTTTGTTGTAGGACGCCCCGAGAAGGCCTGTCGATTTATTGTGCGCAGGGGCTTTCACCTGATTCTGCTGATTTTCCGCTTTGTTCACGAGACGTAGGTTAGAAATTCGGTTATCCCGTTTGTCTAGGTTTACATGATCTATGAATTTCTCTGGGAATTCACCATGCAGGTAGAGCCATGCCAGCCTGTGCGCGAAATACATATTCTTCCGAATATTGATTATGACATACGCACCCTCTCGGGTAGTCCCCGCTACTTTTCCGACTAGCTTCTTGATGCTTGGCGATTTAACCCACGTAAACAGTCCGGTGTGGGGGTCGTAGTGGAGAATGGCTTTTAACTCTGCTTGTGTGATATTCGTTTTTAGTTTCATACCCTGCTCCCTCCCCAAACATCCCCCAGCGCGAACGCCGGCTGCGGATAGTGATCCGTCTTTCGCGTTTTGTCGCGCCCGTCTCGGCGCTGCTTGACCTTGTGGCCTTTAGCCGACTCGCCCAGCCACTCAGCATGAGCCTGCTTGGCCGTCTTGCCTTCTGGCGCCGCGTAGGCGAACGGGCGGCCCCTGCCGTACTCCCGGCGTTCCCGCACCAGAACGCCCCTGACGTACAGGTAGCTGAGCATCGAGGCCACGTTCTTGCTGGCTACCCGCTCGGACTGCCTAGTTAGGTCAGCCAGCTCAGGCGCTGTGATCGGTCTCTTGTGCTTGTCGATCGCTTTGAGTAATTCAGGAACGGTTATGCAACTCACGCTGATCTCTTTTTCAGAACAAGGTTGTGGCGAACCGGCTTGCCGAAAACGATGCCTTCAGTTTCCAGGCTGGCGAGCCAGGCCGCGTCGTAGCCGAACGCTTTCTTGAAATGGCTCTTGGTGACATCTGGTCGTCGCTCCAGCACCTCGGCGATATGCGCCCTGCGCTTGGCGAGAACGGCGTCGGTTATTTTTAATGCTGCCATGTCAGTCGCGCCCTTCGGTGTAGTCGACAGCCTTGACTGCGGCGAAGGCTCGTTGGACTACTGCGTCGGAGAACGGACAGGTAGCGGGTATCGCTGCCGGCGGGGTAGGTTGGGGTTCAAACCCGCCCTGGATACAGAAGCTGTACAACCTGGTGGCGTGGGTCGATGGCTTGCAGAATAGGCACTGCACGCAACTGTTTACGACTTGTCTTCCGATGAGCATTTTCAATCTTCCTAGAATTTATGCCGGATTAGCCACGCAGAGCCGGGGTGCGCCGTCTTGTGCTCTTTTCTTCCTTTCAGAAAAAAGCGGCTGGCTAGACCTGTTACGGGAGTTTAGCCTACCAGGTCGCGCAGGCTGGCCAGGTGCTGGATGATCGAGTCTTTGGCCGGGTGTTCGGGCATGGCGTCAAGCTCCGTTTTAATGCCTTTGATGAGGTCGGCAACGGGGTCGGACTTGGGCGGCTTGGCTGCTACGGGTTTCTTTTCGTGCTCATCGTTCATGGGTATTTCCTTTCGGGTTGGTGAGTGAACATCTTATAACATGGGCTAAATTAGGTCAAGAGATTCTTGCTGGTAGTCGAGTGCTTTTTGGATGCTCCTGCCCAAATAAGCCATCACAGGAATTGCCATGCTATTTCCCAAACTTTTGTACTTGTGGCCGTCTGTTGCAGGCTTCTTGTTGAACGTGATATCGAGGTAATCGTCAGGGAAGCCCTGCAATCTCGCGCACTCCACGGGGGTCAATCTTCTGACCTGTAGGAGCGGGGTAAACACGCAGGCCCCCTGCCCCCCAGCATCCCGGCGGAGCGCCCCGTTCAGTTCCAGACATACCTTCGGGGTGGTGTCGTCCTGTAGGCCGTACGCCACGTAACTCGTCTGCTTCATCCCTGGCTGTGCGGCCAGCGCCCCAACGACCCGCCCGTCACCGTTTACGAGGCGCACTTCGTCGCGGGTATTCTGCGCGAACGCGATAGCGCACGGCTGCGCCCTGTCCAGAGTCGGCGCTATCTCTTCGGAGACGCCCAGCCCGTTGGAACCTGTGTTGGCCGTTATCATCGAGTAGGCTACCGCGTGGCTGTGTGCCGCTTGCAAGGTAAAAGCCGGATCGCCATCCGCGCCTAACCCGATACCCTCCCTGCTCGTGTTGCTGGTATTCGCGCCCCTGAGCGCCATCTGCGTATTGATGGGGTAGGCGGCCGCCGAGTTCTGTGAGCAGGTCAGCGCCGCTGATAAGTGCGGGTCGAACTTCATCTCGTCAACTTGAGCGTTGCTGTTGAACCCGAGAACAGGGATCAGCGGAGTACCCCTCCCCGTCCTGTCTTCGCTGGCAGCGAACCCCGCGCCCCGGAGGGTGTGGGTGATGAAAGTCTCGGTCTCGTAGTCGATACGTCCCATTCCTCCTGCATTCAGGCAGTGGCTGATCTCGCCTGTGCTGGCGGTCAGATCAGTTCCAGCGCGTCCTCTGACTGCGACAACAGGGTCTTGTCCTCGGGTGTCTCCGGTTCGTTCAACACCCCTGCCACTGCTTGTAAGGCAAGGAGCAGTTGAGTGGGTAACTTCTTCCCTCGCTTCTCGGCGCGGCGGAGTATCCCCGCGCAGGCTTTTGGCGACAGATAATATTTCGGATGGACAGCACCCGTCTCCAAGACGCTCGATAAGTTCCTCATGCACGGTAACGACAAACACCCTGCGCCTGCGTTGGGCGAGGCCAAAATATTGTGCATCAAGGACTCGCCAACCCACTCGGCGCTTTTCACCCCAGAGTATGCCAGTCGTAGGCCACTTCCCGGTTTCAGTTTCAACGGGATCATCTTGCCCGCAGAGTGCTCCGACCAGGCAGCCAAAGGCATTGTCCGAGACACTAAGGAGGCCGGGCACGTTTTCATACAGGGCGATGACTGGGGGTTTTCCATGCTTTCTCCGAATAGAATCTATGTGGTCAATCAGGTGGACGTAGACCAGGGTTAGGTTGCCACGGTCGTCGTCAAGCGAGTTGCGTGAACCCGCGACCGAAAATGCCTGGCAGTTGTGGACGACCATCCCCTCGACGATGTAGGAATTGTCACCTTCGACCTCAAGGTTGTACACCCGCTGCTTCTCCGCTAAACGGGTAAACGACTGCACCTTCCGCAGAAGGTGGTTCTCGATGCGACGAGACTTGCGTGACCCGTCTTGGGTGAAAATACGGAGAGTCCAGTACGGGCGTTGGTTCACTGTGCGCCCCTCGATTACTGTTGTTGGTGGCGTGTCTTGTTTCGTCACGCTACCTACCCAACCCAGAGTCTGCGCCAGGTCTCGCACCCCGTAGGCTAGTTCTCTCGATACCGAGTTCATCGTCCAACTTCCGTTGGCATTCTTGGAGCCATCCGTTAGCTGGTAGCCTCGCAGCAGTTCTGACCTATACGGGTGCCCTAGAACCCACGCCGGAATATGTTTTCCTCCTGAACCGTGTCCGAAGTTATCTTTCAACCACACGGCCAACTTGGTGTCAGAAACGTGAACTTTTACGCCTGTTCTAACCTTGACTCGGGTGTGTGATAGATCAGGAAACGCAGCCACAAAATCCGCGTATTTTCTCTCGTTAAAACCAAAAAGAACTTCTCGTTTGTTTTTGCCCTTGAACCCTCTCGTCCACCCATCTCCGAGATAGATACCAGCCATCAGCATGGCCTGCCGATCCGTTAACCTGTCTGTCGGGGAGCACATCTCCGTGGTGGCGTAGTCGGTCAACGCCACCCACTGCTCACCCACCATATCCTCGGCAGGAACCCACGAGGGTTCAGAAGTCGTGATTATCTTCGCGTATTTTCCGTTGCGCTTCGTACTCTGCGCCCGCCAGGTTCGCGCCAGGAAAGGGTGTTCTGGTGTGCAGGTTACGCCTCCAGGGAAGCCGATACCTTTCATGTCGCCCACTCGCTTCAGCGCAGACCCGGTTCGGAGTACAGATTGCAGCCTACCCCCGTGGGATACAACGCGATCCCCGACTAGGACGTCCTCGATATTCTTGTAGCCGCCTTCGCAAAGAACCAAGTGGCCCGCCGTGAAGCAGGGTGGCCCGCCGACGAGTAGATCGCACTCAGCCAGAATCTCTTCCGGCCACTCGCGGAACTTGTTCATGTCCCCGAAATTCGGTATTGATTGGTGGTGGTGCGCGAGCACGGCACAAGGGAACGGCTCGATCTCTGAGAAGGCCAAGGGCTTCCAGCCGAGGGGCGAAAAAGCCAAGCTGGCAGCCTCGATTCCACTGCAAATAGAAATATAACGTAGCATTTTAGGTGTGTCCTTATCTGACGAGAGTGAGTGTGTCGGCTATCCGGCGAGATAAGCGCCTTCAACTTGCGAGAGCTCCCCCTACCGACAGAAACTATTTTACAGCAGACTAAGGATTTTGACTAGCATTTTCAAACCGCCGACAGCACTCATCCGCCAGCAGCCACAGAGTCCGATCACCCTCCTTCAGCACCCCGAGCAGCAACCGCTTCTCCGCCATGTACACCTTAGCGAACCCCGGGGCGTGCTCCGTGATGCTCCGGGTGTTGTCCAGGAGGTCCGCCAGCTTGATCGTCTTCGCTTCGGGCGAGGCCTGTGCCGTGTGTGCCCTGTCGATCGCTTTACGGGTGCTCCTGGTGCCGTCATGAGGGCAGGAGACATCGGTCAGCATCTCGACGAGCGTGGCTACCTCCCCGCCGAAGGCGTCTCGGATGGCCGACAGGGGCACCGCGGTGTCCTCCGCAACGTCGTGCAAGACAGCGGCGATCAGCATGGCCTCCGTGTGGGGTACGGTGGCCACCAGCCGGGAGACGAAGATCGGGTGGGTGATGTAGGGTTCCGCAGTGTACTTCCGCAGCTGGCCGGCGTGGGCTCGGGTAGCGAACTCGGTGGCTCTTTGTAGGGGCGTCATATCACATCCATGAAAGCCAAGTCGTCCTCGATCCAGTCCAGCAGGCAAGCGCCGTCGTAGACACCCATCAGTTTATGCATTCGGGAGTGCAGCAGTTCCTCAAACCTGTCCGTGCTGCTCTTGGTCTGTGTTACTGCGCCATCCCGTGTTATGAACACGGCGATTGGGCTTGAACTTGGGCCATTGAATTTATCCGCCAACTTTGCCGCCGCTCTGCGGATGCGGTCTGAGTGCTCCATGTCAATTCCCTTCAATCACGATTTTAAGAGCTTGGTCTTCAGTGAACCCGGCGCGGGTCAGCGCCGTGAACTTCTCACGCAGGAGGGTCGCTTTCGCCTTCTCGAACTCGATGAGTACGGGTAGGTTTTCGATGAAGGTGAACGGGATCTCCTTCATTGACGGCAGGGGTGTGGGTTTTAGCATTTCGGGTTCTCACTTGTAAGAAGATCGCATTTTACAGGCGTGGGGGTTTTGAGTCTAGCGTTTGTTAAAAATATTTTACAGTTGGGCGCCAAAAAATATTTCGGAATCGGGGTGGAAAAATATTTTGGGATCAGGGTAGGCGGTTCTCGGGATGGAAATCGAAATCCGGGTTGCCTTGGGGCGGCTACACGCAGAACCCAGAGTCGCAGCCTTCATGCTCCGGCTCGTACTTTCCTCTCGGCGAATACGCCCAGCGGATTACCTGCGCGACGCCCTGTGCGCCCATGTGGTGATGTGGGCGGAACATGTGTTTGCCGACAGCGTTTTCGAGCAAGATAGCGCGGTCGATCTCGGCTTGTGTCAGGGCCTTGAAGTCCGAGCGGTTGGCGTTCACGCAAGGCGCGCACTCTTGCGACCTGTGCGGGAGGGCGGAGAGACCGGACCGGAGAACGGCGGCATCGCGTTCAGCTTCCACAACGAAGGCCAGCATGTGCCACACTGTCCGGTAGCCGTGGCGCTCGCTGTCTCTGACCCATTCCGGTGTTTCTCTTCTGGCTACGCTCTCGTCCCTCCGTTTGCCGATGAGTACAACACCATCCAGATCGGGGTCTATCTCCTCCACGTAGGCGTTGAACACCTTCGCCTTCAGTTCGAACGAGCACCATGTCTTACCCGGCATCGGGAAGCCTTTGCGCTTCAGCATCAGGCTCTCGAAGGTGTGCTCGCCTCTGATTCGGTGGAAGGTGAAGCCGTACTTGGCGCACAGGGTTTCAGTCTCCTGCACCCGATCTTCCCACCAGAGGGCAGCCCACCCGGTATCGACGTAGACAACGTGAACGGGTGCCACAAAATCGAGACCTTGTTCGTAGGCCAACTGGATCATGGCTACTGAATCGTTTCCTGCGGAGCAACTTAGGAGGAACATTTGGGGTCTTTCGTTTGGTATTCGACATTTTAACACAAACTAAATCGAAACCTGCGGGAACAGGTTAAAAAAATTTTGGAATCGACCCTTGGGGTTTTTAGGCTCGATTTGCGAATCCGAGTTTAGCGGACGGTTAGACTCGTTTACAGATTTTCCAAAATCTAAAATGTGGCTCAAGTTGGGGCGCATGGGCCCCTGGGGGCCCCCTAAATCCGATCCGGCGCCCGCGCCCACGTGCTAGCCTATCCGCAGGCCGTGGACGCCTTCCTGCCCTTCCTGGCGCGCCTATGCCTTATCGTAGCAACACATTATGTTCATACCCTGTTGTGTACGGGTTAGATTAGGCTTGTATCATCGTCGGGATCCTGGTCGATAGTCACTGTTTGAGGCGCGCCATTGCTGATGATGTTGATCCGAAAGGAAGGGGCGCTGGACGGGCTAGGCGCCTGCGGCAACAGCACGGCGCGCTCATTCAGATCTTTATCCATGAGCCCAGCACGGCGCGCCATGTGAGTGTCAACGGCCACCGCCAGCCGAACGGCGCCGGACGACGCACAGGTTCCAGGACTTGCCGCTGCAGATTCTAGGCGCGCAAGGCCACGATCTAATAGGGATTGGCCTGAGCATTTGCGCGCCGTCGCGAGCTGAGCAGCCTTGTCCGGCGGCAAGGCGTTGAGCCATATAGATAGTGAGCCGTGGCCTATGCCTGGATGCGCGCCTGCTATCTCGCGCAATGTGGCACCGCCGGCGATTGGCTCCAGGATATCCAGCTCAAAATTCAGGGCTTCGATCCTCGCCGCTTGCGTGGCCTGCAGCCTGATTAGTCCGGCTTTACTGTTCGCCTGCGCCGGAGTTAGTTCGCTTGGCAATGTGCCGGATTGCGGCACAATGTGACGTTTTACGGCACGTGAGTCGTCACTAACATCCATAATATTTTCTCCTCAGCTATTGACAATCTGGATAAAACAGTAGCACAGATTAAGAATAAAATAAATCGCTACCTGGTGCGATTATTTGCAAATAAACCTTTACATGCAAGCAAAAAACAAGTATAGTTACTACATGGAAGCAAGTTATTAACTGTTTCACTTTTAAGGAGTTTTGACCATGTTCACGATCCGCAAAACAACGCCAGGAATAGCACGGCAACGCATGACGATTAAAGGCTTCAAGTCGGAGGAAGCAATGCACGATTTTATGAACAGACAAAGCAACAATGACTGGAAGATGAATAGTCAACCGGACTATTTTGGCAATATCAAGCCTGAACTAGCAGGATTGAAGCCTGGCGTATACGCTTATGCCGGCGGGGAATGGCACAACGTGAAAAGCCTTGATGCAAGCGTACTAGCACACATTTAACCAACTAAGGAGAAATAAATCATGAGCACATACTACCCACAGGAAGACGCCTACGAATTCGTAGATTTCCAAACCCTGGAGCGTCAAGCATACCAAACCGCCGACAATGAACAGGCCCGCGCAAGCAGCGAGCAGCAAGCCTACGCAATGAGGCAGCTTGACGATCTTCGCACCGCCAACCTAGGATTTTGATCATGGCTAAAAAACATCCTGCCGCGGTAGCAGCACGCAAGATCCTGAAAAAGCACGGGCTTGACGTACAGCAAGTCGGCGCCCTGGAGTTTCAAGTCTGCTGCCGAGAGTATAACGAAAGGCCGTTTTTTATCACCGTTCACTGTGCGGCTATTCAGGACGATCTGGCAAGGTTTGAGGTTTGTCACCTGTATAGCGAGCATTCGGAATATGCGAAGGCCGTGCTTTTGCACAATGCTGAATTCAATTACTGAAACATTGAAAAAGGATATTTGATCATGGAAAACGCTAATTTCTACCTTGTTGAATATACGGATACGTTCTGTGGCGAAGCCAACTATTGTTGGGTTAACCGTTTCAAGGTGCGCGCCAATTCCGCAAAACATGCGGTTACAAAGTTTAAAAAAGAGGTTTTCTTTTCGCCATTGCCGAAACACAAAACACAGGACTACGG
>Ga0209864_1000112_pt1 | contig 14427 bp, 9 predicted proteins | sample GWRWT4_25Nov14_FD_187184 | JGI IMG/M metagenome (GOLD analysis project Ga0209864, IMG submission 187184) | Sand microcosm microbial communities from a hyporheic zone in Columbia River, Washington, USA - GW-RW T4_25-Nov-14 (SPAdes) (version 2) | ecosystem: Engineered > Artificial ecosystem > Sand...
ACTCACCGATGCGCCGCTCCCGTTTCTGGCTCCAGCGAGGATGATCCACCGCCGGATTCACATTGGCGTAGAAGCCGTACTCCTTGGGCGCGGCACGGTTCCAGGAGGTGGTCGGTGCGGTTTCGTCAAAACTGATGCGCACGATGGACTTGATGCTCTTGAAGCCGTATTTCCAGGGCACCACCAGGCGCAGCGGCGCGCCGTTCTGGTTGGGCAGCACCCGGCCGTACAGCCCGACCGCGATAATGGTCAGTGGATGCATGGCCTCGTCCATGCGCAGACCTTCGACATAAGGCCACGGCAGTATGGAGCGGCGCTGCCCCGGCATTTGTTCGGGATCGTGAAGGGTGGTGAGGGTGACGTACTTGGCGTTGCCGGTTGGCTGGAAACGGCCCAACAGCGAACTCAAGGGAAAGCCAACCCATGGGATGACCATGGACCAGCCTTCCACGCAGCGCAGCCGATACACCCGTTCTTCAAGGGCTTGTCCCTTGAGCAGGTCTTCCAGGGTGTAGTTTGCTGGTTTGGCGCAGGCCCCTGTCACGGCGACCGACCAGGGATGAGGCTGCAGCGTGTGGGCATTTTCCGCAGGATCGGTCTTGCTGGTGCCAAACTCATAGAAATTGTTGTACCCCGTAACGGCCGCAATGTCGGTCAGCGGCTCGTCGGTGCCAAAGGGGCCAGGACGTGAAGACAGCGGCGCGAGGCCGGCCAGGGGATCAGCAGCCTGTGCCGAGGGGAGCAGGGGCGCGAGCACGGCGGCCGTCCCCACCTGCATGAATCGACGGCGGTTGAGGTAAACCGGTTCCGGGGTGATTTCTCCAGAGGGAATCAACGGCAGATGCAGACGGGCCATGATGAAGCGTCCTTCAGGGAGACAATCCCCGCGTTTGGCCCTGTCGCAGACAAAAGGTTCAATGGTTTGGGGTGTTTCGCAACAACTGGCCCAGCGCTTCCCCCGACAAGGGACGACTCAGCCAAAAGCCCTGTAATTCCTGGCAGCCACGCTCCGTCAGGAAGGTCCATTGATCTTCGGTTTCCACGCCCTCTGCAATGACATTTAGGTTCAGGCGCTGACTCATGCTCAGGATGGCCTCCACAATGGCGGCATCCTGGGTTGAGGCGGGCAGCGCCATGGTGAAGGATCGATCGATCTTGAGGACATCGAATGGGTACTGCTTGAGGTAGTTGAACGAGGAGTACCCCATGCCGAAATCGTCAATCGCCACCTGAACGCCGATCTGGCGCAAAGCGCGCAAGGATTCCAGCGCCCGCTCCGGATGAGCCATCAAGGCATTCTCGGTGATCTCCAGCGTGAGCGCGTCGGCAGGAACGGCGTTATTCCGGAGTGCGGCAATAATTTGAGCAGGCAATTGCGGATTGACGAGCTGGGCCGGGGCCAGATTGACGGCCATACGCAGTTGCACGGCATCGCTTCGGCGCCACAAGGCAAGCTGGCGCAGCGCCAGATCCAACACGCGTTGTCCAAGGCTTGGCAATAACCCAATGCGTTCTGCCAAAGGGAGAAAACTGTCAGGCGCCAGGATGCCACGGATGGGATGAGCCCAGCGGACCAATGCCTCGACCCCGGAAATTTGGTCCCGATTGCCTCCAAGGCTGTCATAGATGGGCTGATAGACCAGAAACAGCTCGTCGTTCTGAAGCGCTTGACGCAGTTCATGGGCGCCCATGGGGGAGGGTTGGGTGAGTTGCCGGGAGCGTGTAGCGAGCCGGTAACAGTGCCGGTGGCGTTTGGCCTGATACATGGCTGTTTCGGCCTGGCGCACCAAGTCGGCAGCATCGGCTTGTTCGCCGCTGGCGAGCGAAGCAATCCCAATGCTGGCGGAGAGCCCCAACAGCATGCCGGCCACCGGCAAGGGTCGATTGAGCCCCTCCAGCAGAGATTCCGCAAGCGCGGTGGCGCGGGCAGTCGCTGCCGATCCTTCCAGCAGAACGGCAAATACGTCTCCCCCCATGTGAAATAGCGTCGATTGCTCCCCTAAAAGGCTCTGGAAACGTTGCGCCACCTCTTGAAGGATTTCGTCGCCAACCGCTGGATCCAGCGATTCATTGATGGATCGGAAATGGTCCAAATCCAGCCACAACAGGGCCAGATGATCGTCCTGTCGCGCCGCGACGGGGACAGACAGGGTCAGTTGTCGCATGAGGCTCGAGCGGTTAAGCAGGGCCGTGACGGCATCGCGATCCTGGGGATGATCAGTGCTCTCGGCGACCAGTAAGGGGAGTGCGGGCGATTCTCGGCACAAACCGATGTAATGAGTGATGCGACCTCGGGCATCGCGTGCAAGGCTCAGGCTCAGATGCAGTGTCAACGGACTGCCATCCATGCGGCGCCCCGGCAGAAGACCCTGCCAGGTGCCAATGGTCTTCAGGTGTTGCCATAGACTGTCGAGCGCGGCGATATCCTGGCCTGGAGCGAGCAGGAAATCCGGCGCTTGATCCTGGATGGCGCTGCGAGCGCACCCGACCAAGCGGCAAAATGCGGCATTGGCGGAGAGCACCTGACGTTTCGCATCCAGGATGAACAGACTCTCGCCCATTCGTGCCAGGGCGTCCCGGGCCAGATGGAGTTCTTCCTCAGCCCGTTTGCATTCCGTGATGTCTTGCAGGGTGCCTTCGATGCGCAATAGTCGGCCGCGGCTGTCCCGGCTGATTTCGCCCCGTTCGTGAATCCAGCGTACCGAACCATCGGGGCGCACGATCCGGCATTCCAGATCCAAAGCGCGTCGATCCCGCACCACGTTCCGATGATGCTGAGTCACTCGCTCCATATCATCGGGGTGGATGAGGCGTCTGAAACCCGCGTAGTCATTGGAGAAATCTCGTGGATTCATTTCCAGCAGGGCAAACAATTCGGGTGACCAGTGTGCTTTGCGGCTCTTGAAGTCAAAGGCCCATCGACCCAGCCCCGCGATGCGCTGCGCTTGTTCCAGGCGCTCTTGGGCATCACTCAAGGCAGTCGACCACATGCGTTCGGCCGTCACGTCGCTGCCAATGCCAACCACGCCAACGATCTGTTCTTTGTCCCATAGAGGCGCATTGGTGAAGTGAATATGTTGTTGCCGGTGGTCTTTGGTGAAAATGCGAATCTCTGCTTGCTGGCCACTGCCTCCCAGGGCACCGAGGAAGATCGACTGTGCCAGCAGGCGATCATCGGGATGAACCAGTTCGGCAAAATTCAGCGATTCGAGTTCACAGCGGCTATAGCCGCTGATCCGCGTGAGGGAAGGGTTGAGGTTGATGAAATGACCCAGCGGATCGCAAAAGAACACCACGTGATTGGCTCGGTCCAGCACTTTGGCCAGAGCCGGCGGCAAGTCATAGGGCGAGTGTTCCGGTGGCGGCGCACTGACCACACACCAGATCCGACCTTCCCCGGCGGGTGCCAGTGTCCACAAGGCGCTGCACAGATCGCCGTTGGGGCTGGCCAGTCTGAAGCGGCCGATACGCGGTTGATCCAAGGCCATGTTCAGCAGATTGCGCAACGCCAGCCGGCTTCGCGGCGCGACCAGCTCCACGCAATCGCGGTGGAATAGCGCAGGGGGTGAAACCCCAAACAGGGCGTGAGTATCGCCGAATGCCTCCTGAATCATGCCATCGACATCGAGTCTCAAGTGGACCCATTCATCGCGTCGCGGCAATTCACTGCTCATGAAACACTCCCCTGTGCGCTATTTTTATGTAGATGGCTCTGGTGGTCATCGTTCAACTAAGATTGCGTCCGAAATCGACCTGCCTTGAGCGGGCATGACATTTTCCGGACAGCCATGTAGAGATCTTTAGAAGTGATAGCAGGCCTTGTCAAGCAGCGTTGGCGACATGGGCTATCGCGAGCATCGAGGAGTAACACGGATGTCAAGAATCACCCACCAGCCGGGCCGTCACTGCGCCAGCACTGCCATCGCCGATGTGAGTCATTTTCATGGGCTGAACTGGTCGGAAGCATTCTGCTTCGGCCTGGGAGGCGGATTGGGGCTGTTTTACTTGGAGATGCCACGAGCTTCTCCCAGCCGTTTATTGCATGTGCGCTCGGCGGATTATGAAAGCAACTTCTTTGCGCGCTTGGGACATCGTTTCCAGTGGCGCCAGTCCACGGATCCGGCAGCCGGGGAAAGCGCCTTGTGGGAAGCATTGGCCACGGGTCATCCTGCTTTGGTGCAGACGGATCTGTTTTATCTGCCCTACTACGGTTCGCATACCCATTTCCCCGGCCACTTGATCGTGGTCTGGGATTATGACGCGGCGCGGCAGGTGTATCGGGTGACGGATACGGAGCGCCCTCAGATGCTGGAGCTGTCTCGGGAAGCGCTGGCGGCGGCTCGATTTTCCCGTGAAGGTCCTTTCCCCTTGTCTGGCCAGTTCTACGCGCCGGAGTCCATGACGACTCCGGAAGACCTGCCCGCCCGGTTGCATGCGGCCATTCTGGCCAATAGCGCGAGCCTGTTGTCAGGTCGCGCATCGTTTCAGGGTCTGGCCGCGTTGGCGCGCTGGCAAGCGGATCTATCACGTTGGCCTAGGCTTGCGGATTGGCAGTGGACGGCCCGCTTTGCCTACCAGATCATCGAGAAGCGGGGTACTGGCGGCGGGGCGTTTCGCTTGCTGTACGCTGACTTTCTGGCCGAGGCCGCGGCCTGGCTGCCGGCGATCCGCGATCTCCAGCTGGAATCCCGCATGCGCGAGGTGGCAAGCCTTTGGACCGATCTGGCCAACGCCCTCAAAAGTGGCTCCGAGTCCGAAAGTCCATCCTTTGGGGGTGTCGCTGAGCTGCTCGCTCAACTTGAGGCGAACGAACGCGCGTGGCATGAGACGGCGATCCGACTACCGCTTCCGGCGAAGTAACCGTCTCATTGGTCTTGACCCTGGGTAGGTGTTTGGCATGGAAAACGCATCGCGGAAGTAGGGCGATTGGCTGACTTGCAGGGGCTAAGCTGTGAGCGTATAACCTAGCATCCATATTTGGCTCAGCCTCTGAATCGTACAGGGATTGTGATTATGCGATTGCCCCAAAGGAAGGCGGCGGTGCTGTTTTGTGCAGCCGTGTCGATGCCCGCCGTTGTTACTGCGGAAACACTTGATCAGGCTTGGGAAACAGCCCGGGCCACCGATTTTGGCCTCCGGTCCTCCCAGTTTTTGGCCCAGTCGGCCGAAGCCGCGCGCAGCGCGGCCGCTCGAGGGCGTTTTCCTTCGGTGTCGGCGAATGGCGTCATGGTGCAACTGGACAACGCGCCCACTATCGAGTCGCCGATTCAGGATAACCTGACTATTCCATCGCCGATCCGCCTTCCTTTGCTGCCATCCAGCTTTTCGTTTCCTGTTCCTGCGGATCTTCAGCAATTTGACCTCGGCGAGGACAAGCTTACCCAGGCAACCATTACGGCAACTTTGCCGATCTATACCGGCGGGCGCCTGACCAATATTACCAAGGCAGCCGAATCTCAGGTTGATGCGGCGGGTTGGAGTGTGCGTCAGACGGAGCAGGAACTGAAGATTCGCGTGGCGGAAGCCTATGTGAACGTGCTGCGGGCCCAGGGCGGCGCCGGGATTTCCGATCGCGAAGTGGAAGCTGTTTCCGGCTATGTGAAAGATGTCCAGAATCTCTATGGCCAGGAGATGGTGGCCAAGAACGACTTGTTGTCCGTGCAGGTCTATCTCGCCGAATCGCAACAACGTAACCTGCAGATCAAGAACGCCGTCCAGCTCGCCCAATCTTTTTATAACAACATGCTGGGTCGCCCGCTCGACGCGCCGGTTGATCTTGAGCCGTTGGAGCCCGCCCCCGAAACCCCCGGGGCGACGCTGGAAAGTCTGACCGAAAAGGCGATCGGCAACCGCCCTGAATTGAATAACCTCAGCGCACAGACCGAGAGCCTACGTTATGCAGCCAAGGCCATAAAAGGCGGTCTGCTGCCCCAGGTTGCCTTGTTGGGTGGCATGATTTATGTCGATCTCGATACGCTGGAGGACAATACCATCGGCTATGCCGGGGTCGGCGCCTCCTGGACCTTGTTTGACGCAGGTGTGACCCGCAAGCAGGCGGAAGCCTTGTCCAAGCGCAGGATTTCAAGCGAGGAACTCCTCTCTCAGGCGCGCACATTGATCAGCCTGCAGGTCAGGCAGACCTGGTTGGCACGTGATGAAGCCTTGAATCGCCTCAAGCTTGCACAGACCTCTCTGGACAGCGCGGATGAAAACCAGCGCGTCACCCGTGATCGCTACCGGGAAGGCATGGGCACCAATACCGAAGTGCTCGAGGCGGAAACACGCCGCACCGCCGCTTTCACGAACTACACCAACGCCAAATACGATGCGGTTTATGCCGATCTGCGGCTCAAGTATGTGGTGGGCGGAATCTGATTCCGTAAAGCTCGCTTTGGATCCGTCAGTACACATATAGGATGACATCAATGGCCACGGACAAGGGACGTCGACCGATCGGATGGTTGCTGCTGGGGCTGGGGGCGGTTGCGCTCGTGGCCTTGCTGGTGATGTATCGCATCTCCAGTGCGCCACTTCCGGAAGGATTGTTGCAGGTCAACGGGCGCATCGAGGGGGACACCACCACGGTCGCGGCCAAATATCCAGGCAAGGTCAGGGAAATTCTGGCCAAGGAAGGCGATCTGGTTGAAGTGGGGCAAGTGCTCACCCAGATGGAAGACGAGGAGATCCAGGCCAAACTGCGTCAGGCGGATGCCGGTATCGCCAGCCTTGAAGCCCGCAGGGATGCGGCGAATGAGACCCTGGCAGTCGCCAAGAAAGAGCTGCCACTTGGAATCGCGGCAGCTCAGGCTCAAGTGAATCATATGCAGGCAACCGTCGAGAAGGCCCAGGCAGCGGAAGGCCAGTTCAGCCGGGATCTTGAGCGAGTCAAGGTGTTGGCGGAAGCAGGCACGGTCAACAAGCAACGTCTCGAACAAGCCCAACTGCAATACACGGTCATGACCAAGGACATCCGGTCTGCCCAGGCCGGGTTGATGGGATCTCAAAAACAACTTGAGCGTGCCAATCTGGGGAAAGAGCAGATTGCGGCCAAGGAAACCGAACTGAAGGCGCTGGATTCAGAGTTGGATCGGGTGCGTGCGATGCGAGAGGAGGCCGCCATCGCCTTGGGGAATTTGACGGTCAAGGCGCCGACCAAAGGCATCGTCACCGCACGTTTGGTCGAAGCAGGCGAAGTGGGGGCAGCTGGCCGTCCCATGTATGAATTGGTGAATCTGGATCGTCTCTACCTCAAGGTCTATGTCCCAGGCGATGAGATTGGCAAGATTCGACGTGGCCTGAAGGCGCAAGTCTATGTGGACTCTTATCCCGATCGGCCGTTCCCGGCGATGGTGGACTACATTGCATCGCGTGCCGAGTTTACGCCCAAGGAAGTACAGACGCCTGATGAGCGCGTCAAACAGGTGTATGCCGTAAAACTTTACTTTGCGGAAAACCCCGACTACCTGTTGACCCCTGGCATGCCAGCGGACGCGGTCATCCGTTGGGACGAAAATGTGGAGTGGGCACCACCTAAATGGTGAGTTGAAGCACTCTGATTCAACGTTTCCGTCGCCAAGGGACTGAATAAAAAATGGATGAGACACCGGTTGTTCGTATTCGCGGACTGGTCAAGAACTATAAAGATGTCCACGCAGTTCGGGGAATCGATCTGGATGTTCCCAAAGGCAGTCTGTTTGGTCTGATTGGATCTGATGGCGCGGGCAAAAGCAGCACGATGAAAACCGTTGCCGGTGTCATGAGCTATGAAGCTGGCACAGTGGATGTTTTTGGTGAACGCCTGGATTCGGAATCTGCGGCAGAGCGCATCAAGTTGCGCGTGGGATTCATGCCTCAGGGATTGGGACAGAACCTGTATCCGGATCTGTCGATCGACGAAAACATTAATTTCTTTGCTCGCCTGCGCCTGGTTAAGGCGGAGGATTTGGCGCAGCGCAAGGAAAAACTGCTGCGCATGACCCGGTTGGACAAGTTTCGCGATCGGGCCATGAAAAATCTTTCCGGAGGCATGAAACAAAAGTTGGGCTTGGTGTGTACGCTGATTCATGAGCCTGAACTGATCATCTTGGATGAGCCAACCACAGGCGTGGATCCTGTTTCCCGTCGCGATTTCTGGTCCATTCTGGCCGAGTTGCTGGCAGAAAAAGGAATCTCTGCCCTGGTATCCACGGCCTACATGGATGAAGCCTCGAGGTTCCACCATGCAGCGCTCATGCATCATGGACGCATCCTCGCTGAAGGCGAGATTGCAGAATTGCTGCGCCTGACACCGGGAACAGTGGTGTCCATGGCGGTTCAACCCCAATTGGAAGCCTTGAATCGACTCAGAGAGCGTTTTGATCAAGTGGTTGCTCTGGGAAATTATTTGCGTGTTTTTGTTCCGGAGCAGACAGCGGATGCTGAGCAGGTGATCAGAAACGTTCTTCAGGGGCTTGAGGTCACCGAGGTGCAGACCGATACCCCAGAACTTGAAGATGTCTATGTGAGTCTCCTTGAACTGAACGGGGAAGGTCAGGCCGTCCGCGAACTGCCCTCTCCTCCAGAGGGCACCGTAATTCATCTTGATCCCAATGCGCCAGTGATCGAGGCCATCAATCTCGTGCGCGACTTCGGCGCCTTTCGTGCCGTTGATCATGTGAGTTTCGAAGTACGTCCCGGGGAAATATTCGGCTTGCTGGGCGCCAACGGTGCGGGGAAAACGACTGTCATCAAAATGCTGACGGGGATTCTGCGTCCTTCCGACGGTGCAGGTTCAGTGGCGGGTGCCGATATGCGGCATTCCGGCGCGACGATCAAAAAACGTATCGGCTACATGTCGCAGGCCTTTTCGCTCTATCAGGATCTGACCGTGGTCGAGAATATCCGGCTCTATGCCGGTATCTACGCGGTACCTCAGCGGGAAATCGAACCCCGTCTGCGCTGGATCATTGATCTGGCTGGTTTGGAGGGTATGGAGCATGCACTGACGGGATCGCTGCCCATGGGATTGCGTCAACGCTTGGCGTTAGGCTGCGCCCTGATCCATCGCCCGCCTATTCTGTTCCTGGATGAGCCTACGTCCGGTGTGGATCCCATGGGCCGGCGGGAATTCTGGGATGTGCTATTCCGACTCTCTCGACAAGAAGGAGTCGGGTTGCTCGTAACAACCCACTATATGGTCGAGGCTGAGTATTGCGATCGCATTGCCCTGATGCACGCGGGGAAGGTGGTGGCCTATGACTCCCCAGCAGGATTGAAGGCAGATGTCGAAAGGCGCTTCGGGCAGTTGTTGGAAATTCGCTGCGAAACGCCTTATCGCGCTCAAAATGTGCTGAGTGAGGGGGGGTTCGAGGACGCTACCCTGCATGGCCGTCGAGTTCAGGTGCTGGTATCAGATGCGGAGGCAGCAAAAGAACAGATCAGACAGGTGCTTGATAAAGCTCGAATACAAGTCCATGACATGCGCCGTCTGCCACTCACGATGGAGAACGTATTCGTGCAGAACGTCTTGGATTTGGAACACAAGGCGGGAATGGCGGCATGAATTGGGCGCGTTTTACGGCCGTAGTCGCCAAGGAATGGGCGGAAATTACCCGCGACCGGCTGTTTCTGGTGCTGGCTTTTGTTGTTCCGCCAGCCTTGATGGTGGTGTTCGGTCTCGGTATGAACCTGGACGTGGAAAACATTCCGCTGGCAATTGTCGATCATGATCACAGCCCCCAAAGTCGGGATTATGCCTATCGCATGATCGATTCGCGGTATTTCGATTTCAAAGGCTATCTGCATGACGAGCATCAGATTCCAAAGCTGATAAGTCGAGGCGACGTGCGTGCCGTGGTCGTGATTCCGCCCAAATTCGGCCAAGATTTAGTGGCTGGGCGATCAGTCTCGGTCCAGACCTTGCTGGACGGACAGTTCCCCCTGCGCGCCAACATCGCGCGTGGTTACATCGGCGCCATCAATGCCAATTATTCCCAGGAACTGATTTCAAGCTTCCTGAGCCGTGCGGCTGGGTTGAGCCCGGATCAGGCGCGCCAGCAGATGGGTAATCTGCGCCTCGAGATGCGCATGCTATACAACCAGAGCGGCAAGAGCATCTGGTCGCTGGCTCCCAAGCTGATCATGATGGTGCTCATGATGACACCTCCGCTGTTGACAGCGGTGAGCGTGGTGCGAGAAAAGGAAAGAGGTTCGATTCTCAATATCTATGCCTCAACGGTCAGCCGAGCGGAATTCCTGCTTGGGAAACTGATGCCTTACGCGGGCATTTCAATGGTGAATGGGGTATTCCTGTGGGGAATAGCAGTCTTTTATTTTGAAGCGCCTTTCAAGGGATCGTTTGGATTTTATCTGCTGGCGACGTTTATCTATTCCTTCACCACCACAGGCATCGGTCTGTTGGTATCCAGTTTCGTCAAGACCCAGATCGCAGCGGTGGTGATTACCATGGTGGTGACTCTGGTTCCCGCCATCCTGTTTTCCGGCATGCTGTTCCCATTGAGTTCCATGGGTCCGGAAGCCCAGGTCATTGCGCATCTGGCGCCAGCCATGCATTACGGCCAGATCATTGACGGCGCTTTCATGAAAGGTATCGGTCTGGACAGGCTTTGGCCTTCGGTCGTGTCGCTGCTGATCTATGCCCTGGCGCTGTTTCTGCTGGCCTATTATTTCTTCACCAAACGTCCTCAGGAGTAATGCTCCATGCCCGGAAACTTCGGAGAGATCCTCCAGCACATGCGGGTGATGACGTTGAAGGAACTGCTGCAGTTTCGCCGCGATATTTTCCTGCTCATCGTCGTGATCTATGCTTTTTCGATCGACATTTACGTGGCTGGTTCGGGTATCGAGATGGAGCTCAAACAAGCGGCCTTGACGGTGGCCGATTATGATCAGTCGCCAGCCTCGCGTGATCTTATTTACAGTTTTCGCCAGCCTCAGTTCAAATTTCAAGGAATGGAAATGAATGGCGATCGGGCCATGGACTTGCTTGATGCTGGCAAGACCATGCTCTATATGGAGATTCCTGCTGATTTCAATGAGGCCTTGCTGGCCGGAAGGCCTACCCAAATCCAATTGCTGGTGGACACAAGCAATTCTGTCCTCGGTTCTCTCGCTACGAGTTACGCTGCTCAGATCGTTGCGGGATTCGGTATTCAGAAGGCCATGGAACGCCTGTCGGTCGGCGGTGCGATGGGTGGATCTTTGCCCATGGTCAATAGCGCCCATCGTGTATGGTTCAATCCCAATGGCAAGGATCGATGGTTCGTACCCATCAATGAAATGCTCACCATGATCACCATGCTCTCAATCATGCTGCCCGCGGCTGCAATGGTGCGTGAAAAGGAAAGGGGTACAGTCGAGCAATTGCTGGTTTCCCCCTTGACGCCTTTAGAGATCATGTTGCCGAAGGTGTTTGCGATGACGCTGGTGATTCTGATCGGTGTGACACTGGCAGTTTTTGGCGTGCTCGGGCCAGTCTTTGATATTCCGTTTCGGGGTAATATGCTGCTGTTCTATGTGTTGACTGCAATTTATGTCTTCAGCACGGCAGGGTTCGGACTGGCCATTTCCACTGTTGTGAACAACTTGGCCCAGGTGGGTCTGATGGTCATCATGCTGCTGTCGCCCATGCTGTTGCTTTCAGGCGCGTTTGTTCCTCCTGAGGCGATGCCCAAGATTCTGGGCTATCTGATTCTTCTTTCCCCCATGCATCATTATATTGAGATCGTGATGGGGATTTTTCTTAAAGGAGTCGGACTTGATGTGCTGTGGCCTTCGGTGGCTGGTTTGTTGATTGTGGGAACAGCAGTGTTTTCGTTTGGGACGTGGCGCTTCCGCCGCCAGTTTGGTTGATGGTCTTAATCTTGGAAGGTTGCGGACGACGAGCCTTGACCCTGACCTAGGCCATCGCGAAGGCCATGTGCCTTGTATTAGGGATCGCATGGTTCGATTGCTGCTATTGATCAATAGCCTGGTGTACTTAGCGCAATCCACTGGCCCCGGCGAGTGGATTGTTCATTACGCGCTCTGGCCTAGCGGCGATCCCGCGGTGATTCGAACCGATTCGGGCTGGACGCAGGTGCCACCTTTCCATTTGTGGCAACTGGTCAGCTATGGCTTTCTGCATGGCAGTTTCTCCCACCTGTTCCTGAATATGTTTGCGTTATGGATGTTTGGCAGTGCCGTTGAGCGGTATTGGGGAACGGCGCGGTTCACTGTCTATTATTTCGTCTGTCTGATCGGTGCGGGACTGGTTCAACTGGCGGTCATGCATCTGCATCTCCAGGCGGGCGGCGCGCCCTATCCCACGCTGGGCGCTTCCGGCGCTGTCTTCGGTTTGTTGTTGGCCTTCGGCATGATGTTTCCCGAGCAACGGATCATCCTGCTCTTTCCGCCGATCCCTCTCAAAGCCAAATGGTTTGTGCTCGGCTATGGGGCGCTTGAGTTGTTTTTTGGGGTCGCGGGAATTGCCAGCAATATTGCTCATTTTGCGCACTTGGGCGGGATGTTGTTCGGCTTCTTGCTGATCCAATTCTGGCGTCGCCGTTTTCCATTCGCTTTCTGAAGTTTGGCTATCCGCATCCTTCGGTTTGGTTGGCGGGCAATGGCGTGGTGGCACGGGCACGCTGTCGGGCCAACGCCCAGCCCGCGTGTTCCCGCACCAGGGCATCGGGATGGTCGACTCGGCTCTCCAGTGCAGATGTGATCACAGGCGAGAAAGACGCATTGCCCAGCGCCACGGCCACATTGCGCAGCCAGCGCGCATGCCCGATGCGGCGGATGGGAGAGCCGGCCAGATGCGTTTCAAAGGCGCGCTCTTCCCAGGCGAACAGGTCCAGCAGCCGCGGGGCATCCAGCGCGTGGCGGGGCGCAAAATCCGCCTCTGCCGACAAACGGGCGTAGCGGTTCCACGGACAGACCAGTTGGCAGTCATCGCAGCCATAGATGCGGTTGCCCATGAGGGGTCGCAGGGCCTCGGGAATGGCGCCCTTGTGCTCGATGGTGAGGTAGCTGATGCACAGCCGCGCGTCGAGGCGATAGGGCGCGACGATGGCCTGGGTGGGGCAGATGTCGATGCAAGCTCGGCAACTGCCGCAATGGGCGGCGAGCGGTTGGTCCGCCGGTAGCGGCAGGTCGGTGAGGATTTCGCCGAGGAAAAACCACGACCCCGCCTGCCGGTCCAGCAGATTGGTGTGCTTGCCGATCCAGCCCAGCCCGGCCTGCCGGGCAAGCGCTTTTTCCAAGACGGGCGCGCTGTCGGTAAACACGCGATAGCCGTGGGGACCAACAGCGTCAGCGATGCGGCGGGCAAGTTGCTCCAGGCGCTTGCGCAGGACCTTGTGATAATCCCGTCCCAGGGCGTAGCGGGCGACATAGCCCAGCTCCGCCTGGTTGAGCACATGGTCCGGATATTCGGCCATGGGGCGATAATCCATACGCACGCAGATGGCCCGAATGGCGCCCGGCACCAGGCGCTCGGGATGGCGCCGCAGATCGGTATTGCGGGCCATATAGTCCATTTCGCCATGGAACCCTGCCGCCAGCCACGCGTCCAGTTGGTCGGCGTCCGCATCCACCGCCAGCGTGCTGACGCCCACCTGCTGGAAACCCAGCGCCCGGCCCCAGTCCTTGACCTGTTGCGCCAGGGCGCTGAAGTCAGCAGCGACCATTGAATCGGGGGATGCATTGGCGGGGGCGCTCATGCTTCGTATTCTAGCCCTGCCATCCACGGCATTCCCAAAAGGACACTCGCCTATGGACGCCGTTGTCGCCGGAACGGACCTTATCCCGCTGTCTGCTTACCGCGCTGCCGAGATGCGCGTGCTGGACGGGCGGCTGATGGCGCGCGAGGGCATCGACGGCTATGCGCTGATGCGCCGCGCCGGCCGGGCGGCTTTTTTTCGGTTACGGCGGCTTTGGCCGCATGCGCGGCGCATTGGCGTGGTGTGCGGGCCTGGGAACAATGGCGGGGATGGCTATGTCATCGCCAGCCTGGCGCGGGCCTGGGGCATGTCGGTGCAGGTTTGGGGGCTGGCGCCGGTCTCCGAGTTGCAGGGCGATGCCCGGCGCGCGGCGGCGGATTTCGTGGCCGAGGGCGGGCAGGTGTTGCCGCTGGAACCCTTGGCCTTACAGGCTGCTGAGGTTGAAGTCTGGGTCGATGCCCTGTTTGGCACCGGGCTCGTTCGCCCGCTGACGGGCGCGGCGCAGCAGGCCATCGCCGTTCTCAACGCCCATTCCGCGCCGGTGCTGGCGGTGGATGTGCCCTCGGGACTTTCCGCCGATACCGGCGCAGTGCTGGGGGCGGCAATGCGTGCGGCGGCGACGGTGAGCTTCATTGCCGCCAAGCCGGGACTCTACACCGGCGCAGGACCTGATTGCTGCGGGGAGGTGACGCTGGACCGGCTGGGCGCGCCGGTCGATCTGGGCGTG
>Ga0209864_1000113_pt1 | contig 14348 bp, 9 predicted proteins | sample GWRWT4_25Nov14_FD_187184 | JGI IMG/M metagenome (GOLD analysis project Ga0209864, IMG submission 187184) | Sand microcosm microbial communities from a hyporheic zone in Columbia River, Washington, USA - GW-RW T4_25-Nov-14 (SPAdes) (version 2) | ecosystem: Engineered > Artificial ecosystem > Sand...
CAACCGCGCGCAGGCCACGGCGCTGGATGCGCTGCTCACCGAGCTGGGCCTGGGGATCGACCGCGCCATCCACATCCAGGTGCCGTTCGACGAGCTGCTCAAGCGCCTGGCCGGCCGGCGCACCTGCACCCAGTGCGGCGCACTCTACAATGTGTTCTTCTCGCCCCCCCGCCGCGCTGGCGTGTGCGACCGTTGCGATGGCGCGCTGATGCAGCGGGATGATGACAACGAGCAGACCATCTCCCGTCGCCTGCGGGTGTATGAGGACCAGACCCAGCCGCTGATCGAGTACTACCAGGCGCAACACAAGCTGGCCACGGTTCCCGGCAGCGGTGAGGTGGCCGAGATCCTGCAGCGGGTCATCGACGCTCTGCCGGCCTGAAATCGCTCAGTCGGCCGGAAACGCGCCAGCGGATGCATCGGCCGGGGCCGCGTCCAGACCGGTGAGCAGATCCTCCCCGATCACGGTGCGGCGCCACCCCCGCAACACCGGCACATCCCGCAGTCCCAGCACCAGCGCCTCCAGATCCCGTCGCGGCGCCAGCACCGGCCCCTCCACGCCCAAGGCCGCCGCCCGCGCGCGCACCAACTGTCCCAGGCGCTTGAGGCACTGTTCCTGTTCAGGCGTCAGGGGATAAGGGACCGGCAGCGGATCCGGGGGCTGCGCCGCGCCCTCGCGGATGGCGCCCATCAAGGCGTCGCCGTGGCGTCGCAGCAATGTCGACGACACATCCGCCGCCACCTCCAGGGCCGACAGTGCGTCCGGCCGCTGTTCGGCCCAGCGCAGCAGCACCTCGTCCTTGAGCAGCCATTGGCGCGGCAGATCGCGCGCCTGCGCCTCGCGCTCGCGCCAGGCCGCCAGCGCCCGCAGCGCGCCCTGAGCAGGCGGTGGCAGCATGCGCCCGGCGCCGATGCGCTGCCAGGCCCGTTCCGGATCGATGCGGTAACGCGCGGGATCGGCCAGGGCCGTGTTGTCGGCCTCGGCCCAAGCCAGGCGGCCCGCGCGATCCAGGGCTTCCCCCAGATGATCGTGCAGCGCGGCCAGATGGCGCACATCGTCCACGGCGTAATCCAGTTCGGAGGCGCTCAAGGGTCGCCGCGACCAATCGCTGCGGGTGTGCAGCTTGGGCAGTGCGATACCCAGCAGATTTTGCACCAAGGCGGCATAACCGATCTGTTGGCCATGCCCCAACAGGCTGGCGGCAATCTGGGTGTCGAACAGCGGCGCGGGCAGGCGTTCGGGCCGCGCCCGATGGAACAGCTCCAGATCCTGCCCGCCGGCGTGCAGAATCTTGACCGTCTCTGGGGCGTCCAGCAACGCGAACAACGCCGTCCAGTCGGGAAGGGCGAGCGGATCCAGCAGCGCCAGCCCCCTGGGGCTCGCGAGCTGGATCAGGCACAACTGGGCATGGTAGGTGCGCTCCCGGACGAATTCCGTGTCCATGCCCAGCCAGGGCACCCCGGACCAGTCCGCCACCAGGCGTTCGAGGGCAGGGGCGGTATGGATAAAGACAAATTCGGACATGGGCGGATCAAACCGTGGCGGGGCCCGGGGCGGGCATTTGCTATGATGCCATGGCCGTAACGGCGGACGGGGAGATTCGGACCGGTGCACCTGCACATTTTGGGTATCTGCGGGACGTTCATGGGCGGGATCGCGGCCCTGGCGCAGGCGGCGGGGCACCGTGTCACCGGCTCGGACCAGCACGTCTATCCCCCCATGAGCGATCAGTTGCGCGAGTTGGGCGTCGCGGTGTGGGAGGGCTATGACCCCGCCCATCTGAACCCCGCACCCGATTGTGTGGTGGTGGGCAATATCATCAGCCGCGGCAATCCGCTCCTCGAAGCGGTCCTCGACCGCGGACTTCCCTACCTCTCCGGCCCCGAATGGCTGGCGCGCCATATTCTGGCGGAGCGCTGGGTACTCGCGGTCGCCGGCACCCACGGCAAGACCACGACCGCCAGCCTGCTGGCCCATATCCTCGATGCTGCGCATCTGGCGCCGGGGTTTCTCATTGGCGGCGTGCCGGGTAACTTCGGCCGCTCCGCCCGGCTAGGGCAAGCGCCGTTCTTCGTGGTGGAGGCGGATGAATACGACACCGCGTTTTTCGACAAGCGCGCCAAGTTCGTCCATTACCGCCCGCGCACGCTGATCCTCAACAACCTGGAATACGATCACGCGGACATCTACCCCGATCTGGCGGCGATCCAGCGCCAATTCCATCACCTCATCCGCACCGTGCCCGGCAACGGGGCGCTGATCGTCAACGGCGAGGACAAGGCGCTGGCCGAGACCCTGGCCATGGGCTGCTGGACACCGGTCATCCCTTTCGGTCGCGCGGACGGCTGGCACGCACGCCTGTTGAGCGATGACGGCAGCACGTTCGAGGTGTGGGAGCGCGCGTCCCGCCGCGGCCGGATCGAATGGCCTGCGTTCGGCGCGCACAATGTGGCCAATGCGCTGGCCGCCCTGCTGGCTGCGCGCCATGCCGGTGTTCCCCTGGAAATCGGTTGCGCGGCGCTGGCTTCTTTCGCCGGAGTGCGGCGGCGCCTGGAACAGCGGGGAGTGCAAGCTGGGGTGACCGTTTTCGATGATTTCGCCCATCACCCCACCGCCATTGCCGCCACCGTCGCCGCCCTGCGCGCTCGCATCGGCGCGGCGCGGTTGGTGGCGGTGGTGGAGCTGCGTTCCAACACCATGCGCCTGGGCACCCATCGCGCGGAGCTGGCGGGCGCCTTGGCCGAGGCCGATCAGGTGTGGGTGGTGCCGCCTTTCCCGGTCGCCTGGGATGTGGCGGAGAGTCTCGCGCCGCTGGGCGCCAAGGCCCATGTGGCGGCGGATGCGGGCGCCCTGCTGGCGGGGCTGCTGCCGCAGCTGGCGGCGGGGGATCAGGTGTTGGTGATGAGCAACGGCGGCTTCGACGGCTTCCACGAGCGCCTGCTGCAGGCCCTGGAAATGCGCGCATGACGCCCGCCGAGAGCCCGCCCATTGCCTTGGCTTGGACCGGCGCCTCGGGGGCGGCCTATGGCGTGCGCCTGGCGGAATGCCTGATCGCGGCCGGCGAGCGGGTCGCTCTCATGGTGTCCAAACCCGCGCAACTGGTGATTCACGGCGAAACCGATCTGGCCTTGCCCGCGCGTGCCGCGGATATGCAGCGCGTGCTCGCTGCGCGCTGGCAGGCGGCGCCCGACCAGTTGCGGGTGTTCGGGCAGGACGAATGGACTGCGCCGGTGGCCAGCGGCTCGGCGCGGATCCGGGCGATGGTGGTCTGTCCCTGCAGCATGGCGACGTTGGCAGCGCTGGCCAGCGGGGCGAGCCGCAGCCTGATCGAGCGCGCCGCGGATGTGACGATCAAGGAACAGCGCCGGTTGATCCTGGTGCCGCGGGAGACGCCCTTCTCGGCCATCCACCTGGAAAACATGCTGAAGCTGGCGCGCTTGGGGGTGGTGATCGTGCCGGCCAACCCGGGTTTCTACCACCGCCCGGCCTGCGTGGCCGATCTGGTGGATTTCGTGGTGGCGCGCATCCTGGACCTGCTCGATGTGCCCCATACCCTGCTGCCGCGCTGGGGCGAGCCGCCGGCGGAGTAAGCCCGCTGTCGGTTTTGCAGTTGCGCCTAAAAATGGCGCTGGCGACGCTGAACCCCTCCGATGCGCTGTCCTCGGAAAGCCCCTGCCCGGTTCAGGGTGTTACGCTTCATTCCTGAAACCGCGGATCGCTCGGTGGATTGCGCATCGATGCCGCGCCATTCGAAATCCCGCGGCGTCCTTGTCGTCAGTGCGCGCCGCCGTCATCATCGTCCGCGGCGGCGGCCATGCGGGCCTCGAGTCGCCGCAGAAAGACTTCCATTTCCCGCGCCGTCTGGATCTGGCCGCCGTCCCGGGCTCGGGCAATGCCGTCGCGATAGGCGGCCAGGGCGCCGGGCGCATCCCCCAGCGCGTCCAGGGCCTTGCCCAGGAGTTTGTAGGCGACGACCTGCCCGGGACTGTGGCGCAGGCAGGCGCTGGCATGGTCGCGCACGGCCGTCCACTCGCCTTCGCGCAGGCAGATCTGGGCCAGCGACAGCCGCAGCATCGCATCGTCCTGGCCGGCAACCAGACGTTGTTCCAATGTTTCGCGCAAGCCCATGATCACCCCCGCCTAACATTCATCTGATTCAGAACCATCCACCGCAACCCGCCATCATCCCGGCCGGAGGTGCGCATCAAAACGCCTTTCCGCCACGGTTTTGCATAGACTTGACCGGTGCGCGGCCAACAGGCATGAGGCATGACGCCAAGGAGTTCAGTGATGCCTCTCGTCCGGACTGTCCCACGGGGCACTCGATCTTGTCCAAGCCCGCTTCACACCCAAGGAACCGGCGCGAGCTCTCAGCGGATGTAGGCCTCGGTGGCGTAGCGGCGCATCATGCGGTGGCTGTTGAAGTAGGCGGCGTTCTTGCTGATCGCGCCCTTCATCACCCGGATCCAGCCGCCGCTTTCGGTGCTGTCGTGGTAAAGCGGCAACACCACCTGTTCGAGCTTGTCGTAGAGCGCCTGCGCGTCACCCTCGTTTGTTTCTGTGTGATCGCCGATAGCCCAGCCAGTCACTCCTTCGATGCAGCCCTCAATCCACCACCCGTCCAAGACCGACAGGCTGGGCACGCCGTTGAACGCCGCCTTCATGCCGCTGGTGCCAGAGGCTTCGAGCGGGCGTAGCGGCGTGTTGATCCAGACATCGGCGCCGGTCACCAAAGCGAGCGCGGTATCAAGATCGTAATCCGGGAGATAGACGATCGGTACACTGTCGACGAGGACGCGGGCATGACTGTGTAGCTGCTCGATCAGCCGCTTGCCCCCTTCGTCTTGGGGGTGGGCTTTGCCGGCCAGCACGATCTGGAACGGGTGCTGCCGGGCGATGACTCGGAGGCGCTCCAAGTCGGCAAACAACAGATCGGGCCGCTTGTAGGCGGTCATGCGCCGGGCGAAGCCGAGGATCGGGACCTGCGCATCCAGAATCACCCCCATCCGCTGGTGCACCCGCTCGATGAGCCCCTGCTTGGCCTGCTGACGCGCTTCGCGGACGGCATCGTCGGGAATGCAGCAATCGGCGCGCACCAGTAGCTCCGGCTGGTGACACCAGCCGGGCAGATAATGGTCATACAGCGTGCGGAAGGGCTTGGCGGTCCAGGTGAAGGGGTGCACACCATTGGTAATGGCGTGCACCCGGTAGCCAGGGAACATCTGTCGGGAGACTTCGGCGTGGCGCTTGGCGACTCCGTTGACATATTCGCTCAGGTTGAGGGCCAGGCGGGTCATGTTGAGTTCCCGCTCCCCCGCCAGCCGTTTGATGACATCGATCTCAATCGGTTCACCCAGCACCCGTGCCACCAGGTCGTAGGAGAAGCGGTCGTGACCGGCTTCCACTGGCGTGTGGGTCGTGAAATTGCACTGTTCGCGCACGCGCGGGAGATCGTAGGGCGATTCACCCGGCCGCAGATCCTCGGCCGGGTATCTGTTGCGGTGCAGCAACTCCACCCCCAGTAGGGCCGAATGCCCCTCATTCAGATGGTATTGCCGGATCCGAAAGCCCAGCGCCTGCAGCAGGCGCACGCCACCGATGCCAAGCACGATTTCCTGCTTGAGGCGATAGACCTCGTCGCCGCCATAGAGAAAATGGGTGATCGCGCGATCCTCGGGTCGGTTCTCGTCCAGATCGGCATCGAGCAGCAAGACCGGCTGGCGTCCCCCCATATGACCTTCGAGTACATAGAGCCAGGCACCGATCCAGACGAGGCGATCTTCAATCGTGACGGCGATCTTGGCATCCACGGGCCGGGCGAAGGCGGCCGGATCCCAGGGCGCGGGGTGCGCCGTCTGTCGGCCCTGGGGGTCGATTTCCTGACGGAAATACCCGGCCCGACTCACCAGGCTCACCGCCACCAGAGGCAGCGCCAGATCGGCGGCTGCGCGCACGGTATCGCCGGCGAGCACGCCCAAGCCTCCGGCGTAGGTGGGGATTTCGTTGCGCAGCGCGATTTCCATGGAAAAATAGGCGACGCGCGGCTCATGGATGAATTCGTCGAGCATGGTCATTCTCCTCTCGTGGCGTGGTTTCCACGCTTGATCATTGCGGCCACGAGCGCGCCATCCCCGCTGATTCCCATGGATGCGGTGGGCATCCTGCTAGGAGCCCGGCCGGACATGGGATCTCCCGCGGTGGCGCAATCTTCATCGGCAGGACACATTCCTGCTCCCTCCCGCGGGGCGGCATGGGGCTCATAAGGCCGATGCACCCCAGGCATCGGCTGGGTAACCCCCTCCCCAAACACAGCCTCGATCCAGGTCAGCACCCTCGGCAGGGTGCAGGGCGCTGCCGCACTGAGATCCAGTGTCTCGCTCAACAACTGGTCGATATGGCCCATCTGGATTTGCAGGCGGGCAAGGGCTTGTATGGCGTCGTGATGCTTGGCCTCGAGCAGCTCCCGCAACCAGCCCCAGGAGGCCTGGCCAGTTTCCAGCCGCTGCAGCATGGCCGCGATTTCGTGGAGAGAATACCCCAGTGACTGGGCGCGGCGGATGAAATGCAGACGACGCATGTCCGCGCCGGAAAACTCCCGATAATGGTTTTCGGGATTGTGCCGGGGCTTGAGCAGGCCGATGCGGGCATAGTAGCGCACCACGTGGGCTGGAACCTTGGCCTGTCTGGCCAATTCGTTGACTTTCATGACCTTTCTCCTTGCATGGACAACACCGGGATACCCCGGGAGGCGGCAAGGGAGAACGGTCATAGGCGCAGTCGGGCCGTGGCGAGATAGATGGGGCGTTTGGCGAGAATCGGGGGCGGCCCGCGTGGCAGCGGGCCGAAGGCATCTCCCAGCGGCAAGGGCAGAAGAGGTGGACCTGACCCGACGAAAATTGCAGATTCCGGCTCCCCCTGAGGAATGGATCCCTTCATCCCTCCCTTGTTCAACAAGGAATGAGCGGATACAAGGCAGGGAGAGAACCTAGCCCCGAGCGGTCCATCCGCAGTATGGACCGGCGTATCGCCCCCTGCCTGGGGAAAAACGCCGGGATCCTGTGACAAAGCGTGATGACAAGGCGGAGCGGTAGTCGTGGCCGATGGGCAGCACAACTGCAGCCCGGCAATGATCCATGCGCAAAGCCAGAGCCCCGTGATCCACGGCGCCAGGGTGGTCAACCAGCGTTTGGGTTCATTGATTGCTGTTTGCATCACTCCTCAGGGCTCCCCATAGGGGTTGGCGCATCCATCCTGCAACGGTCCGCTCCGGAAAAACGGGCGTCAGCTCTCGATCATGCAAGGGCCATGGTAGCCATTTTCATCACGGCAATACATCAAGCACTCATCGGACTGCCTAATGCCTTACTGGGCAGGGTTCCAATGCTAAACCCGCGCCAGGTAGCGCTGGCGCGGGTTTTTTCTCTATGGGCTATAGACTTCGGCTATCCAATCAGCCCGCACCTCCCCGCATGCGGCTATGGTCGTGGAACCTCTTCATTTCTTTTTTCTCGGCTTCCATCTGCTGCATCATTTTCTCCATCATCTGCTGCATTTCTGGCATGTGGTCCTTGCAACCGCCCATCCTGTCGTGCATGGTCTTCATGCCGGCATGCATCTGATCCATGTGCTTCTGCATCAACTCCATGCGCTGATTCGGGTCCTTGGTGTCCTGGATTTGCTGCATGGTCTTTTCCATGTCCTGCATGGGATCGGCGCCCATCTTGGCCTGCTCCGCGTGGACCGGGCCGATGGCGGCCATGACCCCGACGATCAGACCGCAGGCGGCGAATTGGGCAAAATGTTTCCGTTTCATAACGAGATCTCCTTGAGAACATTTGTCGATGGGTAGATGAAATCCACTTGCGTGGGGTCTCGAAAAAGCCCGCTGCCGGCTTTTTCCTTCGGCCCTGACCGGATGAAATCCCCCAGGGCTGGCGCACTGTGGGCATCCTGTCAGCCCTCCGAAGTATTATGCAGCACGCCGGATGTGATCAATCGGCGGCGGACGATCTTGGCCAACTCCAGAACCGTTACCGGCAGCAGGCCTAGCAAGAGGGTCAGACCGCAATCGGCCAGGCTGAGCGCGCCGATCTGGAAAATGTCCTGAGTGGCCGGGATATGGTGGAGGCCGATCTGGATCAGTACCGACAGGCTGACCACGCCCAGCAGACGCAGATTGGTGAACACGCCGACCTCGAAGAACAGCCGGGTTGGGCTGCGCGCGGCGAAGGCTCGGAACAACTCGCCGAACACCAGGGTGGAAAAGGCCAGATTGCGCGCCTCGACAAGATCGCGCATCTGCAGCGCCCAGACGAACACACCCAGGGTCACCGCCGCTTGCAGGATGCCCGTGGCCATGATGGTCATCCACTGAGAGCGCCCCAGCAGGGGTTCGTCGGGCCGGCGCGGCGGCCGTTGCAGGGCGTCCCGGTCGACGGGGTCCATGACCAGGGTCAGCGCCGGCAGGCCGTCGGTGACCAGGTTGATCCACAGCAGATGCAAGGGCAACAAGGGCAGGGGCAGGCCCACCAGGGCCGCGACGAACATCACCATCAGTTCACCGGCATTGCCGGCCAACAGGTAAACCAGCGCCTTGCGAATGTTGTCGTAAATGCCGCGACCTTCCTCCACGGCGGCGACGATGCTGGCGAAATTGTCATCGGTGAGCACCATGTCGGCCGCCTCGCGGGTCACCTCGGTGCCGCCTCGGCCCATGGCGATGCCGATGTGGGCCTCGCGCAGGGCGGGCGCATCATTGACGCCGTCGCCGGTCATGGCAACGATAGCGCCGCCCGCCTTCCAGGCGCGCACGATCTTGAGCTTGTCTTCCGGCGTGGCCCGGGCGTGGACGTACGCCTCGGCGGCCTCGCCGGGGCGCACGATGCCAAGTTCCTGGGCAATGGCCCGGGCGGTGACCGCATGATCGCCGGTGATCATTACCGTGCGGATGCCGGCGCGCTGGGCGGCGGCCACGGCTGCAATGGCTTCGGTGCGGGGCGGGTCAGCGATGCCGATCAGACCCAACAGCGCCAGATCCTGCTCCTCCGGCCCCGGTCCGACGGCCACTGCCAGCACGCGCAAGCCCCGGCCGGCCATGTCTTCGTGGGCCTCGTGGATGCCGTCTGGAATGGTGCGGCACAGCGGCAGCAGGCCATCGAAGGCCCCCTTGACATACAGCACCCCGTCCGCACGCCGGATAGACATGCGCTTGCGCTCGGCGTCGAAGGGGTTGACCGTCATCCGGGGCCGCGCTTGCTCGATCATGGCCCGGTGAATGCCGCGCTGCGCCGCCGCGGCGAGAATGGCGATCTCGGTGGGATCGCCGATGCCGCCGCGCCCATCGGCGGCCAGTTCCGCCTCGCAGTTGGCTGCCGCCGCATCCAGCAGTTGCCGGTGATCCGGCCCCCACAGTTCGCGCACAGTCATCACACCGGTGGTCAGGGTGCCGGTCTTGTCGGTGCAGATCACCGTGGCGCAGCCCAGGGTCTCGATGGCGGGCAGGCGGCGCACCAGGACGTGCCGGCCCGCCATGCGCTGCACACCCAGGGCCAGCGCGATGGTTACCACAGCCGGCAGCCCCTCGGGGACCGCGGCCACCGCCAGCGATATCGCCGCCATGAACACCTCGAAGATCGGCTGACCGCGCCACCAGCCCAGCAGGGCGACCACGGTGACAATGGCCAGACAGAGATAGAGCAGGGTCCGGCTCACCTGCGCCAGGCGTTTTTGCAGCGGAGTGGCCTGCTCCTGCGCCGTGGTCAGCAGATGCGCGATCTTGCCCAACTCCGTGTTCATGCCGGTGGCGAACACCTCGGCCAGGGCACTGCCATTGACCACCGCCGTGCCCGTGAACACGGTGTCCCGCCGTTCCGCCAATGGCGCGTCAGCCGCTACCGGCCGGGTGGACTTTTCCGCCGGCAGGCTCTCGCCGGTGAGCGCCGCCTCGTTGACGGTCAGGGCATGGGCCTCGATGAGCCGGGCATCAGCGGCAACGACGTCGCCCGCCTCCAGGAGCAGGAGATCGCCAGGGACCACCTCCGATGCCGGAATCTCCTGGACACGGCCGTCGCGCCGCACCCGGGCATGCGGGGCGGTCATGGCGCGCAGTGCCAGCAGGGCATTCTCGGCGCGGTATTCCAGGAAGAAGCCAATCAGGCCGTTGATGACGACGATGGCGCCGATGGCGAGCGCGTCCACCCATTCGCCGAGGGCGCCAGAAATGATGCAGGCACCAAGCAGCAGCCCGATGACGGGGCTGTTGAACTGGCCGGCGAGCAGCCGCCAAGGCGAAGGAGGTTGCTCGCGGGCAATCTGGTTGAGGCCAACCGCCGTCAGGCGCAGATCCGCTTCGGCCTGGCTCAGCCCATCTGCCGTGGAAGCAATGGACGGGGGCAGAAGAGAATTCATCATGGCGTGCTCTCCGGCGTGGCGGCGCTGAACCGACCCGTCCGTAACTGCCAATGCCGCCAGATGGCGTAGACGGCCGGCAGCACCAGTAGGGTCAGGAACATGCAGGCCCACAGGCCGCCGACCACCGGTGCCGCCGTGCGCGCCGAGAGATCGGCACCGACGCCGGATTCCCACAGCAGCGGCATCAGGCCCAGCACGGTGGTCGCCACGGTCATCAGCATCGGGCGCAGACATTTGGCCGTGCCTTCCACCACGGCCGCGTCCACATCGGCAACGTTCCGCAGCCGACCCTCGGACAAGCGCGCCTGAAAGGCCTGATCGAGATACACCACGACGACGATACCGGTCTGCGCCGCCACGCCCCCCACCGCGATCAACCCCACCCAGGTCGCAGTGGACAGATTGTAATCGAGCAGCGCCAGCAACCAGACACTGCCGGCCAAGGCAAAGGGCAGGCTGAGCAGCACCAGCAAGGTTTGCGCCCAGCCGCGCATCGACAGGTACAGCAGCGCGACGATCAACACCAGCGTGAGGGGAATCGCCACCCGCATCCGCGCCTCCATCTCCGCCATGAACTCATACTGGCCGGTCCATTGCAGCCGATAGCCCGGCGGCAGCGTGAATCGCTCGGACACCAGGCGCTTGGCATCCTTGACCCAGCCGCCCAGGTCGCGCTGGGCGCTGTCGATGTCGGCGAACACATAGCCGACCAGCACCCCGTTCTCGTCCTTGATCATGGGCGGACCGGTGACGACACGGATGTCGGCCAGGGTGCCCAGCGGTACCGCGGCGCCTGGCTGTCGATAGCGGGTCTCTGCGTCGCCGTCGAGCGGGGCGCTGCCCATGGTCCCTGCGCTGGCGGCGGCACCAGCTGCTGTACCACCCATGCCTCCCCCTGAGACCCCTGTCGTCCCGCCCATGGCGGCCCCGCCAGCGCCCATCGCGGAACCGGCGGCACGCATGGCCCCGCCGGCCGGCGGCCTGCTGCCGCTCCCGGAGCCGCTGGACGCGATCTCGGCGATGGGTTCGGGGGCCGGGACCGAAACCAGAATGGCCCGCAAGGCTTCCGGATCGGCGCGATAGTCGGCGGCATAACGCAAATTGATGGCGTAGCGGGCGCGGCCGGCGATGACGGTGGAGACCGGCATGCCGCCAATGGCCGCTTCCACCCCATCCAGTACATCGCGCACGGTCAGTCCGTAGCGGGCAATGGCTTCCCGGTCCGGCACGATATCGATGTATTCGCGGCCGGTCTGGCGTTCGGCAAAGGTGCTGCGCGTACCCGGCACCTGCCGCAGCAGCCCCTCCAGCGCGACGCTCAGGCGCTCGATTTCGGCCAGATCCTCGCCGAACACCTTGATGCCCACCGGCGTGCGCACGCCAGTCGTCAGCATGTCGATGCGGGTGCGGATGGGCGGGTTGATCGCCATCTGGTAGCCCGGCATGCGCAGCGCCGCATCCAGGTCTCGGGTCAGTTCCTCCAGGGTGCGCGCGCGCTCATCCGGCCAGATCAGGCGCAGCGGCGAGCGCAGCCAGGCGGGCGCCCAGGCGCTGTACCAGCGCGCCACCGGGTACGCCGGCCAGTCCTCGCGTGGGTGCAGGGCAATCACCAATTCATTCATGTCGAGCTGCGCCGGGTCGGTGGCGGTTTCGGCCCGGCCGGTCTTGCCGTGCACCGAGGCGACTTCCGGGAAATCCATGATGATCCGGTCCTGCGCCGTCAGGATCCGGCGTGCCTCCTCGATGGCGATGCCCGGGAAGGTGGTCGGCATCACCAGCAGCGAGCCCTCATCGAGGGGCGGCATGAACTCCGAGCCCAGACGCAGCGCCACCGGCACGGTGCCGAGCATCACCGCCAGCGCGGCGGCGGTGACTAGGAAGCGCCAGCGGACGACGAAGGCGGCGATGGGTCGGTAGATGCGACCCAGCAGCCGGTTGAGCGGGTTTTCGTCCTCGGTTCGGAAACGCCCGCGTTGTAACAGCATGACCATGAGCGGTGGCGCCAGGGTGATGGACAAAATGGCGGCGGCGAACATGGCGGCCGTCTTGGTGTAGGCCAGCGGCGCGAACAGCCGCCCGGACTGTCCCGTCAGGGTGAGTATGGGCAGGAAGCTCACCGTGATCAGCAGCAGGGAGAAGAAAATGGGCCGGCCGACTTCCTTGCAGGCGTCGATGATGATGCGCCGGCGGTCTGCCCCCGGCAGCGCCGCGGCCAGACGGGTATGGGCATTTTCGATCATCACGATGGCGGCATCGGACAGCTCGCCGATGGCGATGGCGATGCCGCCCAGCGACATGATGTTGATGCTCAGGCCGAGGTAGCGGATGGCGATGAAAGAGAAGAGCGCCGATAGGGGCAGCACGATCATCGCCACCAGCGCCGAGCCGGCGTGCATCAGGAACACCAGGCTGATGAGGGTGACAATGATCCCTTCCTCGATGAGGGTGAGGCGCAGGGTGTCCACGGAACCGAGGATGAGTTCCGAACGGTCGTAGGTCGGGACCAGGCGCACCCCCTCCGGCAGGCCAAGTCCAGCGATCTGTTGCTTGAGGGCTTCGATGACATTCAGGGCATTGGCGCCGATACGCATGACCACGATGCCCCCCACGGTCTCGCCGCGCCCGTTCCAATCGGCGGCGCCGCGGCGAATCTCCGGTCCGAACTGCACGGTGGCGACATCGCGCAAGCGCACCGGCGCACCGCCCGGACCGACGGCGACCACGCTGGCCTCCAGGTCGGCCAGCGTCCCCACGTAGCCGCGCCCGCGCAGCACAAATTCGCGGCCGGCGATCTCCAGCACCCGCGCCCCGACTTCAGCATTGGCGTCGCGCACCGCCCGCGTAATATCGGCCAGGGTCAGCCCGTAAACGGTCAGTTTGCTGGGATCAAGTACGACTTGGAATTGGCGCTCGAAACCGCCCAGCGAGGCAATCTCGGCCACCCCCGACACCGCCTGCAAGACCGGTTTTACGGTGAAATCCTGCAGCGCGCGCAGTTCGGCCAGATCCAGTCGACCGCTCGTGTCTTCCAGCACATATTGGTAGATCCAGCCCACACCGCTGGCATCCGGGCCCAGGGTAGGGGTCACGCCGGGCGGCAGCAGTTGCTGCACCCGGCCGAGTTGCTCCAGCACCCGCGTGCGCGCCCAGTAGATGTCCGTGCCGTCCGCGAAAATGGCGTAGGTGAAGCTCATCCCGAACATGGAGTAGCCGCGCACCACGCGCACACCCGGCGTGCTTTGCAGGGTCCGGACCAAGGGATAGGTAATCTGGTCTTCCACCAGATTCGGGCTACGCCCCATCCATTCGGTGAAGACGATGACTTGCGGATCGGACAGGTCCGGAATGGCATCCAGCGGCGTCTTGCGGATGCTGTCCAGGCTCCACAGGACCAGCACCAGCGTGGTGCCGAACACCAGCCAGCGGTAGCGGACAGACCATTCGATGATGCGCTCGATCATCTCAGTGCCCCGAGTGCGGAGCGACGGAGTCCGGCGTATCCGTCTTTTCCGGCAAAGGAGGTTCGGACCGGGCGCCGCCGCTGCCGTGACCGCCGTGCGCCGTGCCGCTCCCGGAAGCGCGCAGCCGGCTTTCCGAATCGAGCAGGAACACGCCCGCAGCGACGACACTCTCGCCCGCGGATAATCCGGCGCGGATCTCCACCCGGTCCGGCAGGCGCAGACCCAGCACCACTGGCCGGGGTTCGAAGCGGCCCGGCGCGCTGACGACGAACACATGCTGGGCCGGCCCGGTATCCACCACGGCGTCACGGGGCACCGTGATCACCTCGCGCGACCGGGTGTGGAAATCCGCCGTGCCATACAGCCCGGGACGCAGGGCGCCGTCCGGATTGGGCATGGCAAAACGTACCCGCAAGGTGCGCGTGCGCTCGCTTAAGGTCGGATAGATGAAATCCACCCGCGCCTCGAAAGGGGGC